>Ga0308159_1000140_pt1 | contig 250525 bp, 228 predicted proteins | sample PhyCR1_FD_201040 | JGI IMG/M metagenome (GOLD analysis project Ga0308159, IMG submission 201040) | Phyllosphere microbial communities from UC Gill Tract Community Farm, Albany, California, United States - DLSLC.R1 | ecosystem: Host-associated > Plants > Phyllosphere > Unclassified | place...
CCTTCGTCGCGCCCGCCACCACCACCGGCAAGAACGTCGCGCCGCGCGTGGCCGCATTGCTCGACGTGATGCAGGTGTCCGACATCCTCTCGGTGGAGGGTCCCAAGACCTTCACCCGCCCGATCTACGCCGGCAATGCCATCGCCACGGTCGAGAGCGGCGATGCCAAGCTGGTGGTCACCGTGCGCGGCACCGCCTTCGCCAAGGCCGAGGCCAGCGGCGGGAGCGCTGCGGTCGAGGCGGTGAGCGGTGCGGGCGATGCCGGGCTGTCGAGCTTCGTCGGCTCGGAAATCGCCAAGAGCGAGCGCCCCGAACTGACCAGCGCCAAGATCATCGTCTCGGGCGGCCGCGCGCTCAAGGATGCCGAGACCTTCGCCGCGACGATCACCCCGCTGGCCGACAAGCTCGGCGCCGCGATCGGCGCAAGCCGTGCAGCGGTCGACGCAGGCTACGTGCCCAACGATTACCAGGTCGGGCAGACCGGCAAGATCGTGGCGCCCGAAGTCTATGTCGCGGTCGGCATCTCGGGCGCGATCCAGCACCTTGCGGGGATGAAGGACAGCAAGACCATCATCGCCATCAACAAGGACGAGGACGCGCCGATCTTCCAGGTCGCGGACGTGGGCCTGGTGGCGGACCTGTTCACCGCCGTGCCCGAGCTGGCCGGCAAGCTGTAAGGCTGCTGATCCTCCCCATCATTGATGGGGAGGTGGCAGGCCGCAAGGCCTGACGGAGGGGTGGGTTTGCGCCAGTGCCCCTCCACCACCGCTTCGCGGCGGTCCCCCTCCCCACGGTGTGGGGAGGATCTTTAAGGTCCTCCCTGCCGCTTGGCGGCGGGGAGGTGGCAGGCCGTCAGGCCTGACGGAGGGGGTACGACAGCCCCTTGGAATGGACAGCGCTGCCCGGCTTTCCTATGCCCCGGCAATGCCTCATGACACCGCCATTTCCTTCGATGCCTGGCTGGCCGCGCATCCCGACGTCACGCGTGTCGAGGCCGTGCTGTTCGATATCAATGCCGCCCCGCGCGGGAAGTGGCTGACCCGCGACAAGGCGCTGGCGCTGGCCGCCAAGGGCATGCCGATGCCCCGCTCGCTCTTCGCGCTCGATGCCTGGGGCTGCGATGTCGGCGCGGCGGGGCTGGCGTTCGGCACGGGCGATCCCGATGGCCTGTGCCGCCCGGTTACCGGCCGCTGGAGCATGGCGCCATGGCTGGACGGCAACAGCGCGACCGTGATGCTGGCGATGACGGGAGACGACGGCGCGCCCTGCCCCGCCGATCCGCGCGGCGTGCTGCAGGCGGTGCTGGCACGATATGCCGCCCTCGGCCTGACGCCGGTGGTGGCGACCGAACTCGAATTCTATCTCTACCGCCGCGACAATGGCCTGCCCGTGCCGCCCGACGGCGCAAGGTATCGCAACGACACGCTGTCGACCACGGCGCTGGCGTCGCACGCGGACTTGTTCGATGCGATCCTCGGTGCCGCACAGGCCCTCGGCATCCCCGCCGACGGGCTTGTCAGCGAGGCCGGGCCGGGCCAGTACGAACTCAACCTCGAACACCGCGCCGACGCGCTGGCCGCGGCCGATGACGCCGTGCTGTTGCGCCATCTGGTCCGCCGACTGGCCGCAGTGCATGGTCTTGGCGCGACCTTCATGGCCAAGCCTTATGGCGATTGTTCGGGCAGCGGCCTGCACATCCACGCCAGCCTGCTCGGCTCGGACGGGCGCAACGTGTTCGCCGATGCCAAGGGCGGACCCTCCGAGGTGCTGCATCACGCCGTGGCCGGGCTGATCGCGACGATGCCCGAGGCGATGCTGGCCTTCGCGCCGAACTTCAACTCGTACCGCCGCTTCCGCCCCGATGCCCATGCGCCGCTGTCGGCAGGATGGGGCTTCGACGACCGCTCCGCCGCGGTGCGGGTGATCCGCGCCGGGCCGGCCGCAACGCGGATCGAGCATCGCATTTCCGGGGCCGACGCCAATCCCCTCATCGCCATGGCCGCGATGCTCGGCGGCATGCTCGCTGGCATCGAGGGGCGATCGACGCCGCCGCCACCGCAGGACCCGGGCCAGCCGGGGGCCGGCGTCGCGCTGCCGGTGGAATGGGGCGCCGCCTTGTCGGCCTTTGCCGCATCGCCGGCCATGGCCGACCTGTTCGGTGCGCGCTTTCGCGACATCTTCACCGCGTGCAAGCGCCAGGACCGGGCCGCGTTTCTCGCGCAGATCGACCGCTTCGAATACGACACCTATCTCGCGCTGCTCTGACACCTTCCCCTTCGGACCGCTTGCCCGCCAGTCACATCCGCTGGCAGATTCAAGACCGACGGTGGACTTAACCATACCTTTGGCGGGGCATCAGTTCTGCTGAATCGGTGGATTTTACCCTTGCAATGCGGCAAACCGGCAGGCGGGAGACGGGACGCCGCGTTCCGTTGCCCCGATCCCCCCGGGCCGTGCGCATGGATCAACCGCGCGTGGCGAGCCCTGTCATCCGAAGGACGATCCCGAATGCGTCGTATTCATTGGTTTGCCACTGCCCTTGCCAGCCTGGCCGCGAGCGTGACGGCGCCCGCCATGGCCCAGAACGCCGCCGCCGGCGCGACCTCGTTCAAGCAGCAGTGCCAGATGTGCCACGTCAACACCGCCGGCGCCAAGGGCATGGCCGCGCCCAACCTCTGGGGCGTCGTCGGACGCAAGGCCGCCAGCACGCCGTTCAGCTACTCGACCGCGCTCAAGAATTCGGGCAAGACCTGGGATCCCAAGACGCTCGACGCCTTCCTGACCGCGCCCGGCAAGCTGGTTCCCGGAACCCGCATGGTCATCGCCGTGCCGGACGCCAAGAAGCGCGCCGACATCATCGCCTACCTCAAGACCCTGCACTGATCGCAGATACGCCAGGAGCCCCAATGCCCGTCACGCTCACGATCGATGGCCAGCAACGCACCCTCGCGGTGACGGACGACACCCCCCTGCTATGGGCATTGCGTGACGTCGCCGGGGTGACCGCGGTCAAGTTCGGATGCGGGGCGGGCCTGTGCGGGGCCTGCAGCGTGCTGGTCGATGGCGAGCGGCTGTTCTCCTGCCAGACCCCGGTGTCTGCGGTCGCGGGCAAGCAGGTCACCACGGTCGAGGGACTGACCCGGCAACCGCTGGGCCAGGCCCTCGCCGCGGCATGGGAAGAGCTCGACGTCGTGCAGTGCGGCTATTGCCAGCCGGGGCAGATCGTCGCCGCCGCCGCGCTGCTCAAGGCCAATCCCAAGCCTGACGACACCGCGATCGACGAGGGCATGAGCGGCAACATCTGCCGCTGCGGCACGTACAACCGCATCCGCGCCGCGATCCATCGCGCCGCCGACACCGCACGCGCCTGAGGGGGACAACCATGACTGACACACTCGCTCCCTCGCGCCGCGGCTTCCTCGTCGGCGCGACGGCCCTCGCTGGTGCGCTCGTCGTGCCGCTGCGCGGTGCAGCCGCTGTTGCGCCTGGCGATAGCAAGGGTGGCCTCGCCGCCAATGGATTTCTCTCGGTCGGGGCTGACGGCACCGTCGCGCTGGCGCTGCCCAAGACCGAGATGGGCCAGGGCGTGCTGACTTCGGTGACGATGCTGGTCGCCGAGGAGCTGGGCGTCCCGGTGACGGCCGTGCGCGTGTCGATCCCCGACGCCGCGCCCGAACGCTTCGCCCCGATCGACACCGGCACGGGCGGCTCGACCACGATTCGCGAGGTATGGAAGCCGCTGCGCCAGGCCGGGGCCAATGCCCGCGCCGCGCTGGTCGGCGCCGCCGCGCGCCAGTGGAAGGTTTCGCCCACCACGCTGCGCGTCGACAACGGCGCGGTGGTCGATCCCGCCAGCAGCAGGCGCCTGCCTTATGCGGCGCTGGTCGCCGCCGCAGCTACCGCCCCGCTGCCGACCGATGCCGTGCCGCAGCCCGCCTCGGCGTGGAAGGTCATCGGCAAGGACACGCGCCGCCTCGATTCGGCCGACAAGATCCGTGGCCGCGCCGCCTTCGGCATCGACGTGGCCGTGCCCGGCATGAAGATCGCGACGCTCGCGCAATCGCCGGTGTTCGGCGGCAAGCTTGCCGGCCATGACGCCAAGGCCGCCAAGGCCGTACCGGGCGTCGCTGCGGTGATCGCGACCGACGATTGCCTCTATGTCGTCGCCGACACGATGTGGAACGCCAAGCAGGGCCTCGCCGCCGCAGCGCCCACCTGGAACGAAGGCGCCAACGCCAACGCGGACCAGTCCGCGGTCGAGGCCGCGATCGAGGCGGCGCTGGCCAAGCCCGGCGTCACCGCCAAGACCACCGGCGATCTTGCCGCCGCTCGCGCCGGCGCGGCCCGGACCGTCGAGGCGGTCTATCACCAGCCGTTCCTGGCGCATGCGACGATGGAGCCGGGCAACTGCACCGCGCACGTCACCGCCGCCGGTGCCGAGATCTGGGCCGGCAGCCAGGTACCGACCGATGCGCGCAAGGCCGCTGCGGCCAAGCTCGGCCTGCCGGTCGAGAAGGTCACGTTCCACAACTTCCTGATGGGCGGCGGCTTCGGCCGGCGGCTCGAGACCGACATGGTCGAGCGCACCGTCGAATTGGCCGCCAAGCTGCCGTACCCGGTCAAGCTGGTGTGGACGCGCGAGGAAGACATCCAGCACGACATCGTGCGCCCCGCTTACGTCGACCGCATTTCCGCCGCGCTCGACAAAGCCGGCAAGCCGCTGGCGTGGGAGCATCGCATCGCTGGTTCCTCGGTCATGGCGCGGTTGATGGGCGACAAGTTCCCCGGCGTCGATGCCGACGCCGTCGATGGCGCGCTCGATCCGCTCTATCCCGCTGCCGCCCGGCTCGTCACGTTCAAGCAGGTCGAAAGCGCCATGCCCACCGGTTGGTGGCGTGGCGTCGGCGGCCTGCGCAATACCTTCGTTATCGAGAGCTTCGCCGACGAACTGGCCCATGCCGCCGGCGCCGATCCGCTGGCCTGGCGTCTGGCGCAGATCACCGATCCGCGCGCCCGCGCCGTGCTGCAACGCGCCGCGCAGGAAGCCGGATGGGGCAAGGCCATGCCCAAGGGCGAAGGCCTCGGCCTCTCGGTCCTGCACATCTGGGACACCTATATCGCCGCAGTCGCCCACGCCCGGGTCGATGGCCAAGGCCAGATCGCGGTGCCGCTCGTCACGATCGCGGTCGACTGCGGGCCGGCGGTCAATCCGCTGGGCGTCAAGGCGCAGATCGAGGGCGGGGTGATCTTCGCGCTGTCGGCCGCGCTGTTCGGCGGCGTTACGCTGTCCAAGGGCCGGATCGCGCAGAGCAACTACAACGACGTGCGCCCCTTGCGGATGAACGAGGCGCCACGTGTCGTCGTCCACGTCATGCCGACCGACAATGCGCCCGGCGGCATGGGCGAGCCGCCCGCCGCGGTCATCGCGCCGGCCGTGGCGAATGCGATCTTCGCCGCCACCGGCAAGCGCCTGCGCCGCATTCCGCTGCAGGAGGCGATCACGCAGGCCTGATCGATATCTGCCGTTCGTGCCGAGGCCATCAGGCTTTGCATCGCGAACGGCAGTTGGTAATACCGGGCGGGACGTTCACGCCCGGCTTGAAGAGAAAAAACAATGGCAGTCAGCAAGATCGGCGCACCCTCCGCCAAGACCGCGAAAGGGGTGGCGCCGCGCACTGCCGGTAAGACTGCAGCCGCCAAGACTGTCGGCGCCAAGACCGCCGCTGCAAAACCTGCCACGAAAGCGGCGACCAGGACTGCGCCGGCAAAGACGACGGCCGGCAAGACCGCGGCAACCAAGGCTGCCCCCAAGGGCGTTGCCGCGCGCGCCGTCCCGGTGGCCGAACCCGATGCCGTCTCGTCATTGCGCGAGCAGGTCTACAACGACCTGCGCTATCGCCTGATCACCGGCAAGATTGCGCCGGGCGTGGGCATTTCCACACGCGGGCTGGCGCAGCAGATGGGCGTCAGCCAGATGCCGGTGCGCGACGCGCTCAGCCGCATCGCCGCCGAGGGCGCGGTCGAGATCCGCTCGAAGCGGGCAGTGATGGTGCCGCGCATGACGCTCGAACGCTTCGACGAGATCATGCGCCTGCGCACAGTCCTCGAGCCGATGACCGCGCTGGCTGCCCTACCCCACATCGATGCGGCCCGCCTGCGCGACATCCGCGCCGCCGATGAGGCGACCCATGCCGCGCTCGGCGAAGGCGACGTCAACGCCTACATGGAAGCCAACTTCCGCTTCCACTCGCTGATCTACGGGGCGGCGCCGATGCCGCTGGCGAACCGCATGATCGAGAGCCTGTGGATGCAGTTCGGGCCGTTCATGCGCGTGGTCTATGGCCGCTACGGCACTGCGGCGCTGGTCGATCACCACCAGTCCGCGGCCAAGGCGATCGCCAAGGCCGATGCCGAGGCGCTGACGGCAGCGATCTCGGGCGACATCCGCGATTGCGCGGAACTGATGCAGGACTGGGACCGGCTCAACGGCTGACCCTTAAGTCGGCCCCTCCACCACCGCTTTGCGGTGGTCCCCCTCCCCGCCTTGCGGCAGGGAGGATTTGGGTGGTAGCCGCGGGTGGCAGCCTTGTGCGCCGTCAGAGGATGTACTTCGACAAGTCGGCGTTGGCGGCAAGACCCGCGAGGCGTTCGGCCACGTAGGCTTCGTCCACCGTCACCGTCGTGCCGACGCGGTCCTCGGCGTCGAAGCTCACTTCCTCGAGCAGCTTTTCCATCACCGTCTGCAGGCGGCGGGCGCCGATGTTCTCGACAGTATCGTTGACCTGCGCAGCAGTGCGGGCGATCGCGCGCACGGCCTCCGGCGTGAAGTCCAGTGTCACCTGTTCGGTGCCGATCAGCGCACGGTACTGCTCGACCAAGTTGGCGCGCGTTTCCGACAGGATGCGCACGAAGTCGTCCTCGCTCAGCGCCTTGAGCTCGACCCGGATCGGCAGGCGGCCCTGGAGTTCGGGCAGCATGTCCGAAGGCTTGGCAACGTGGAACGCACCCGAGGCGATGAACAGCACGTGGTCGGTCTTCATCGGCCCGTACTTGGTCGCAACCGTGGTACCCTCGATCAGCGGCAGCAGGTCGCGCTGCACGCCTTCGCGGCTCACCGAACCGCCGCGCACGTCGCTCACCGCGATCTTGTCGATCTCGTCGAGGAAGACGATGCCGTTGGTCTCGGCATTCTGCAACGCCACGCGCGCCACGTCGTCCTGGTCCATGCGCTTGTCGGCTTCCTCGTCGACCAGCTTGTCCCAGGCATCGGCGACACGCATCTTGCGGCGCTTGGTCTGGTTGCGACCGAAGGCTTTGCCCATCATGTCCGACAGGTTGATCATGCCGACGTTGCCGCCCATGCCGGGGATCTCCATCGGCATCGAGGGCTGGTCCTCGACCTCGATCTCCACTTCGACATCGTCCATCGCGCCCTCGGACAGGCGCTGGCGGAAGCTCTCACGGGTCGCCTCGCTCGCGCCGTCGCCGACGAGGGCCTTGAGCAAGCGGTCCATCGCCGCCTTGCTGGCCGCCTCGCGCACCGCCTCGCGGCGGCGCTCCTTTTCCAGGCGGATGGCTTCCTCGGCGAGATCGCGGGCGATCTGCTCGACATCGCGGCCGACATAGCCGACCTCGGTGAACTTGGTCGCCTCGACCTTGACGAAGGGCGCGTCGGCCAGCCGCGCCAGGCGGCGGCTGATCTCGGTCTTGCCGCAGCCGGTCGGCCCGATCATCAGGATGTTCTTGGGGCTCACCTCATCGCGCAGGTCTGCCGAAAGGTGCTGGCGGCGCCAGCGGTTGCGCAGTGCCACGGCCACGGCGCGCTTGGCATCGGCCTGGCCGACGATGTGCTCGTCGAGCGCGCGGACGATGGCCTTGGGGGTCAGCGAATCCTTCATGCGATTTCTTCCAGCGTGACGCGGTCGTTGGTGAACACGCAGATGTCTGCAGCCACCTGCATCGCCCGGCGGGCGATCACTTCCGGGTCGTCTTCATACAGATCGAGGGCGCGCGCGGCGGCGAGCGCATAATTGCCGCCCGAGCCGATCGCGGTGATGCCACCTTCAGGCTCGAGCACGTCGCCGTTGCCGGTCAGCACCAGCAGCGTTTCGGCATCGGCCACGATCATCAGCGCCTCGAGGTTGCGCAGGTACTTGTCGGTACGCCAGTCCTTGGCGAGTTCGACCGCTGCGCGCATCAGCTGGCCGCGATGCTGCTCCAGCTTGCGCTCAAGCCGCTCGAACAGAGTGAAGGCATCCGCCGTGGCACCGGCGAAGCCTGCGATCACCTTGCCATCGCCGATGCGGCGCACCTTGCGCGCATTGGGCTTCATGACGGTGTTGCCCATGGAAACCTGGCCGTCGCCGGCGATGACCGTGCGGCCGTTCTTCTTCACCCCGATGATGGTGGTGCCGTGCCACTGGACCAGGCCGTGGCTCGCCTTGCTGTCGTTCATGCCCGCGATATGGGATCGCGGACCCGCCGTTCAAGCGCGTGCCCCCAGAGGACTCGCTCCTAGAGGACGCGCCAGACCCACAGCTTGATGCCCAGCGGATAGCGCGCGCCGCTGCACACGAAGATCGACTCGTTCATCCACGCATACTTGCCCTCGGGCGCAATGAACTCGGGCACGGTGCGGAAATAGTATTCCGCCGGGTCGACCTCTTCGCCGGCGGCGAGCCGCGCCATGACCTCGGGCGGGCCGCGGCGCAGGCCCTTGTTGCGGATCTGGATGACCACGCCGTCGTCGGTCTCGATCGCATAGAGCGCATCGGCCACGGTGACGCCGTCGGGACGCGTCACCTGCCAGTCGGCCGAGTTGCCCACCAGCCGGCCCTGGATCAGCGGGCCCTCGACCCGGCCGCCGCCGACGATCGGGATGATCCGGCGCGTGCCGTCATAGGTCTTGCCGATCGCGCGCGGCGGCTCCAGCTCGCCGTTGGCCTCGTAGACGAATTCGAGTTCGGGCTTGATCATCATGCAGCGGATACCTTGAGGACGGGCTTGATCACGCGGCCGCTCTCGCCCGCGGCAAACGCGTCGTTGATCGCCTCGAACGGAAACGTCTCGACCAGCCGGTCGAAGGGGAACCGCCCCGCGCGGTAATGGCCGATCAGCTCGGGAATGAAGGTCTGCGGATCGCTGTCCCCTTCGAGGATGCCCATGACGCGCTTGCCGCCGCCCATCAGCGCGGTCTCGTTGAAGTGGAGCATGGCATCGGCATCGGAGGCACCGACGAGACCGAGGATGCCGCGCGGGGCGATCAGCCCGAAAGCCAGCTCGATCAGCCTGGCGAGGCCGGTGGTGTCGAAGGCATAGTTCAACCCTTGCGGGCACAGCGCCGCAAGCTCTGCCGCGACGTCGCCGTCGCCCTTGATCGTATGCGTTGCGCCCAGTTCGCGCGCCAGGGCAAGGCGGTTGTCGTGCAGGTCGATGGCGATGATCGGATCGGCGCCGGCGATGCGCGCGGCCATGATCGCCGAGAGGCCGACCGCGCCCGCGCCGAACACCGCGAGCGAGCGGCCCGGCTTGACCGCCATAGCGTTGAGCACCGCGCCGGCGCCGGTCTGGATGCCGCAGCCGAGCGGGCCGAGCAGCTCGAGCGGCACGTCGCGCGCATCCTCAGGCACCTTGACCACGTTGCGCTCGGTCGCCAGCGCATGGGTCGCGAACGAGGATTGCCCGAAGAAGTGGCTGTGTACCGCCCCCGCGTCGGTCGCGATCGCGGTGCTGCCATCGGCCCGGCCGCCGCTGAAATTATGGAGGCCGAAGCCGTAGCAGTAGGCCGGCGCGTGATCCGCGCAATTGGGGCACTGCCCGCAGCTGGCGAAGCTCAACACCACCGGATCGCCGGGAGCGACGCTGGTGACGCCCTCGCCCACCGCCTCGACCACGCCCGAGCCTTCGTGGCCCAGCACCACGGGCAGCGGCACGGGCAACTGCCGGTCGCGCACCGCCATGTCGGTGTGACACACGCCCGCGCCGACGACGCGCACGAGCACTTCGCCCGCGCGCGGCGCCTCGAGCGTGGCATTCTCGATCGTGAAGGCGGGGCTGCCCTCGCGGCATACGGCGGCACGGATCGCGGTCATCAGGCGGCTTCCTTCTCCATCAGGCCGATCTGGTCGGCATTCGCCCAGTTGCCGTGCAGGCCGAAGCGCAGCCGGATGGGGATGTTGACGGTTGCGACAGGACCCTTAGCGATGTCCAGTGCCTCGAAGATCAGGAGGTCGCTGCGCTGCTCTTCCAGCCGGTTGCAGACCTGGACGATCCAGCCGTCACCCTCCGGCGCATCGGGGTTGCGCGGCACGAAGCACGGCTCCTGCAGCGACGAGGTCGGGCCGCACCACCAGTGCTGCTCCTCGCCCGAGGCGAAGTCCTTGTGGAACAGGCAGTTCATCAGCAGGCCCCCGGCGCTGCCGCCGCGCAGTTCAACCGGGCGCTTCATGTCCATCTCGAGGAACCAGCCGTGGCGGGTGTGCCGGCCGGCGAAGCGATCGTCGATCCGCGGGAATTCGCAGGCGGTATCCGACAGGCGCTCGATCGCGGCGAATTCCTCGCCGTTGCTGGCCATGTCGACCACCCAGTCGGTCGGGAAGCTCATCGCCTCGCGCCCGTTGAACGGGGCGCCGTGGACGTCGGGGAAGAACGGGAACATGTTGTTCTTCGCCTCGCACGTGACGAAGTGGACCTTGGTTCCGTCCTGCCAGGCGTTGAGCACGTGGCTGGCAAAGCAGTTGTCACGCGTGAACCAGCGGATGTCCTCCTGCCGCACGCCGTCGCGGCGGGGGATCACGCCCAGATGCACCGGCTTGGTCGTGTCGAAGCCAAAGTGCGGCTGCCCTTGCTCGAGCCGTTCCCAACTGCCGATCGAGGGCACGATGTGCAGCACGAGGTAATCCTCGGTGATGCCGAAGTCGTGCATCATGCAGTAATAGGGCACCTTGAACCAGACCTCGCGGACCAGTTCGCCATCGGGGCCGACTTCCATGTACGTGACGTCGTCGGTGCACAGACCGCTGGCGGCATAGCCGATCGCCACCATGTTGCCGGTGGCCGGGTCGATCTTGGGATGCGCGGTGAAGGTCTGGCCGGTCATGCGCCCGCCGAACTTTTCAAAGCCGATGGTCTCCATCGTGGCCGGGTCCATCAGCAGTGCGGGGCTGTCCTCCTTCATCGCCCAGAGCTTGCCGGCGTGGATGAAGGCATTGGTGTTGGCGGTGGAGCGGATCGCGCCCTGCACGCTCTCGTCATCGGTGAGCGGGTTGCGATAGGCGCCGAACAGGCCCTTGCCCGCGGCCTTTTCCAGCTTCCACTTGTCGGTCTGCGCCCAGCGCTGGCGGAAATCGACCTGGCCGTCGTGGATGTGGAAGCGGGTGATCATGCCGTCGCCGTTGAAGGCGATGTCATCGCCCAGGCGCGGGGGGAATTGCGGGTCGGGCTGGACACGGTAGAACGCCCCGTTCAGACCGGCGGGAATCTCGCCCTCGTGCGCAAGGTCGGCAATGTCCGCCTCGATTCGCGACGGCGTATTGAAGCCCGTGAAAGCGGGCGACGCGGGAAAGTGGGCCATGGCATCCTCCTGAGGAATCCTCGTGGGGCATCCTTCGTGGTTCATTGTATGGTACACTAACAATTGTGCAAGCGTGATGCGCTTGAATTCGGGGAGCAGGCATTGATCAAGGACAAGTTCGTGGACGCGGTGACGCCGCCGCCGCCGGGCGAGGAAGCCGACATCGGCGAGATCAACGACATTCTCGGCTTCCACATCCGCCTGGCACACGGTGCCTGCCTGCGACACTTCACCGAGACCTTCACCGAACTGGACCTCACGCAGAAGCAGGTCTCGGTGCTGTGGCTGGTCGACAACCACCCGGGCATCGCCCAGACCGACCTCGCCCAGCGCCTGCGCATGGACCGCGCGACGACGATGGCGATCATCAACCGCCTGCAGGCCAAGCATTTCCTGCGCCGCGACCGCTCGCCAGAGGATGGCCGCAAGCAGGCGCTCTATCTCGAGCCCGAAGGCCAGGCCATGCTCGCCCGCGCGAAGTTCGCGATCGGCGAGCACGAGGCTTGGGTGAAGAGCCGCTTCAGCGACAAGGAAGTCCGGCTCCTGCTCGACCTGCTCGCCCGCATTCATGAGTAGTCAGGCCGCAAGACCTTGTTATAAGCCATAGCAATGCGCGCCGGACGGCGCCGACGGGAGAGGCACGATGTTCAACGACCCACGAGACGTGATCCGCCAGTCGCCCATGGGCGCGCGGCAATGGATCGCCGTGACGCTGATGATCGCGCTCAACGCGCTCGACGGATTCGACGTGCTATCCAGCGCCTTCGCCGCGCCGGGCATCGCCAAAGAATGGGGCATCGCCCGCGACGCACTGGGCGTTGTGCTGTCGATGGAACTGATCGGCATGGGCTTTGGCTCGATCGTGTTCGGCGGTGCCGCCGACCGCTTCGGCCGCCGGCCGACCGTGCTGGGCTGCCTCGTCGTGATGGCGATCGGCATGGGCTTCGCGACCACCGCCGCCAGCCCGACGACGCTGGCATTGTGGCGCCTGCTCACGGGGCTGGGCATCGGTGGCATGCTCGCCGCGATCAATGCCGTGACCGCCGAGATCTGCAGCAATAAGGGGCGCAGCCTCGCCATGTCGCTGATGGTGATCGGCTATCCCATCGGCGCGACCGTGGGCGGCACGATCGCCGCGCTGCTGCTCAAGGGCGGCGACTGGCGCCTGGTTTTCGAATTCGGCGCGATCGCGACCGTCATTTTCATCCCGCTGGTATTCTTCCTCGTGCCCGAGACGCCCGCCTGGTATCTGGTCCGTCGTCCGGCCGATGCGCTCGAACGCGCCAACCGCTCGCTCGCCGCGTTCCGCCTGCCGCCCGCGACCGCCCTGCCCCCGGTCGAGGCCGCCGCGCCGCGCGCCAGCGTGCTCGACATCTTCCGCCCCGGCCTGATCGGCACGACGCTGCTGCTCACCATCGGCTACTCGTTCCACGCGATCACGTTCTACTACATCCTCAAGTGGAGCCCCAAGATCGTCGCCGACTTCGGCTACAGCCAGCCCGAGGCCGCCAGCGTGCTCGTTTGGGCCAACATCGGCGGCGCGATCGGCGGCGGCCTGTTCGGCTTCCTGATGCACCGCTTTGGGATCAAGTGGCCGACCATCGTCATGCTGCTGGCCGGCTGCGCCGCGGTGATGGTCTTCGGCCTCGGCGCGCAGAGCCTCGACGGCTGGCGTTTCGCGGTGTTCTGCACCGGCTTCACCACCAATGCCGCGATCGTCGGCTTCTATTCCGCCTTCGCGCATGGCTTCCCGGCCAAGGTCCGCGCCACCGGCACCGGCTTCGCCATCGGTGCCGGCCGCATCGGCGCGGCAGGCTCGCCCATCCTCGCGGGCGAACTGTTCCACGCCGCCGGCATGCCGCTGCTCACGGTGTCGATCATCATGGCGCTCGGCTCGTTGTGCGCGGCCGGCACGCTGCTGGCGCTGCGCCTGCGCGAAGGAGTCTGAGCGAGGCGCTTTGCCTCGCCCTTCGACAAGCTCAGGGCGAACGGAGGGGGAAGCCGAGGGTGCTGGAACCGGAACTCAAAACCCACCTCCGTTCGGCCTGAGCCTGTCGAAGGCCTACACCCGACACCCGCCACCACCAGATCGACACGCCCGTGCCGCCGTGGCATGTCCGGCCCTCAGGCAAAGGGGGCAGCGTGACACGAGATCCGGCTATCGACCGCGCACGCGGGCTGGCAATCCTGGCGGTCGCGTGGTTCCACATGACGCGCGCGCTGATCAATACCGGGCACATGGCCGATAACCCGCTGCTGCAATGGGCGGACCGGCTGGCCTATGGCTGGCACGTCCAGATCTTCTTCCTAGTCTCGGGCTATTTCCTGCAAGGCCGCGTGCGGCGCTGGGCCGACGTCTGGCCGCGCGCACTCGATCTGTACTGGCCCTACCTGCTGTGGTCGACGATCACTGCGGTCCTGCTGCTCGCCATGCCGACCTCGGGCAGTGCTCTTCGCCTCAGCGACGTGATCGTGCTGCCGGTGATCCCGTTCCAGCACTACTGGTTTCTGCTGTACCTCATCGCCTGCATCGCGCTGATGGCACTGGTCGGGCGCTGGCCCCTGCTGGTGACGGGGCTGTTCCTCGTCGCCAACCTTGTCGCCTGGCGCGCCGACCTGCCGCAGGACCGGCTCGGCGTCACGCTCGACAACGGCACGTACTGGCCGGCGTTCTTCTTCTTCGGTGCATGGCTGGCCCAGCGCGGGGCGCATCTGCGCTGGCACACCGGACCAGCCCTCGTCGCCTTCGCCGTCGCGGCTCTTGCCGCACTGGCCAGCGTGCGCAGCGGGATCGACATCCGCTGGAGCCTGTTCTTCGTGCCCAGCCTGTGCGCGTGCTATGCCCTCGTCTGGTTGGCCAGCCGGCTGGCAGTGCCGGGGCTGGCCTGGCTTGGCCAGCGTTCGCTGCCGATCTTCCTCGTGCACGTCATGGTCGGCGCGGTGCTGCGCGCGCTGGTCTACAAGGTCGCGCCGGGCATCCCGGTAGCAGCGGCTTTCGCGGTGATCTTCGGCGGCGCGGTGGCAATCCCCGTGGTGCTCGATCTCGTCGCCACGCGGCTCGGCCTTGCCAGGCTCGCCGGCTTCGCGCCGATCGTTAAGGTCAGGCGATCAGGCCCGGCCCCAGCAGTGTCAGCAGCTTGACGTCCACCGCCAGCCCGCGCGCGCGCTGCGCCGCGAGGTAGTCGGCAAAGCCATCGAGCGGGGCGTGATGGACGGTGATGCCCTCCTCGCCCACGCCGCCGCCCGCCGCCACGCGGGTCAACCCGTGCGCGCGGAACAGCGTGAAGCTTTCCGAGACCATGCCCGGCGAGGACCAGAACTCGCCCAGCGATTCCAGCCGTTCGGCGTGGTAGCCGGTCTCTTCTTCCAGTTCGCGCGCGGCGGCCAGGATCGCGTCCTCGTTGGCGCTGCTGTCATCGTCGCCGATGAGGCCCGCGGGCAGCTCGAGACAGGGTCGGCCCAGCGGCACGCGGAATTGCTCGACCAGCACCACCTCGCGCGCCTCGGTGATGGCGAGGATCACCGCAGCGCGAATGTTGCGGGCGCGGGTGACGTATTCCCAGCGGCCACGCGTGCGCGCGGTGATGAAGCGGCCTTCCCAGCGCACTTCCTCGGGGTTCTCGCGGTATTCGGTCTCGAAGTTCATAGCAGGATGGGTCCGTCGGGCAGTTCATTGACGTCATCGGCCAGGCGCGGGGCGTGTTGGGCCAGCACCGCACCGACCTGCGCGATCGCGGCGACCATGCCGTCGGCCAAGCGTCCGTCGCGCAAGGGACCGAGCAGCGCGACCATCGCCGCGCCCCAGACTTCGGGATCGACGCGATCGGCGACGGCCCGGTCAGCGATGATCTCGGCCTTGCGCTCGTCCAGCGAGACATAGATCACCACGCCGGTGCGTCCGGTGGTGCGGCTCTCGGCGCCGAGGCGGAAGGCGGTCAGCGCACGGGCATGGACGCGGGCGCGCTTGACGGGTGTGGGCGTCAGCCACAGGCGCAGGCGCCGCCATTGCAGGATCGCCAGCATCGCCGCGAACTTGATGACGGCCACGGTCAGCGCGAGCCCGAAATAGGCCCGCGGGCCCCACTCGCTGGCCCACAGACCCAACGCGCGATCGACGAGCGCGATAGTGAATGCAGGCGCCGCCTCCAGCGCGGCCAGCGCGAGAAATGCGACGAAGACCGACCATGCCAAGGCAACGTCGGTATAGCTGTCGGAGCGCGGGGTCAGCACCGTGACGATCTCGCCGGCGGTGCCCGCTTCGGCCTCGGCCACGGCTTGCGCGATCCGGGTACCATCTTCCCTGGTCAGTATCATGTCACCAGTCCCCCGAAGCGCCGCCACCGCCGAAGCTGCCGCCACCGCCGGAAAAGCCACTACCGCCGCCCCAGTCGGAGCCGCCGCCGCCACCACCACCGCCGCCTCCCCAGCCACCGGTGGGGAAGATGAACACGCCCGGCCCGCCGCCGTAGCGACGCCCGCCGCGCATCGCGCGCAGGAACGGCAGGGCAAAAAAGACAAAGAAGATCAGCAGGAACACCACGGTGCCGGCATCGAAATGCGGCTCGCGCGCCTTGGCTTGAGTTTTTTCGGCCTGCGCTGCGACCTTGCGCGCCTCGTCCTCGGGCAGCTTGAGCTGCGCGATCAACTGGTCGGTCGCCGCGTTGATGCCGCCGGCATAGTCGCCGGACTTGAATCGCGGCACGATCTCGCGCTGGATGATGATCGCCGAAAGCGCATCGGTCAGGATGCCCTCGAGCCCATAGCCAACCTCGATGCGCACCTTGCGCTGGTTGGGCGCGACCAGCAGGATCGCGCCGTCGTTGCGGCCCTTGTCACCGATGCCCCAGGCTCGGCCCAGCCGGTAGCCGTAGTCCTCGATCTCTAGCCCGAGGTCGGGCACCGTCGCCACGACCAGCTGGCGCTGCGACTGCGTCTCGAGCGCGGCGAGCTTGGCATCGAGGGCCCCCACCTGCTCGGGCGTGAGCAGGTGGGCGTCATCCACCACGCGGCCGGTCAGTTGCGGAAATTTCAGGTCCGACGCTGTCTGCGCCATGGCTGGTGCGGCGAGGAACGCCAGCACCAGCAGCACGATCGTGGCGAGCCGTTTCACCGGCTTAGTTGAAGTTGACCTTGGGCGCGGTGTCTGCCCCCGGGGTGGTGGCCTGGAACGGCACCATCGGCTTGGCGCCGTAGATCACCTTGGCGCCGATCACCGCCGGGAAGGTGCGGATGGTGGTGTTGTACGACTGCACCGCGTCGTTGTAGTCGCGGCGCGAGACGGCGATGCGGTTCTCGGTGCCCTCGAGCTGGCTTTGCAGCGCGAGGAAGTTCTCGTTCGACTTGAGGTCCGGATAGGCCTCGACGTTGGCCATCAGGCGCCCGAGGCCCTGCGACAGTTCGCCCTGCGCCTTCTGATAGGCGGCGACCTTGTCGGGGTCGGTCAGGTCGGCCGCGGTGATCTGTACCGAAGTCGCCTTGGCGCGCGCCTCGGTCACCTTGACCAGGGTGTCCTGTTCCTGTTTGGCATAGCCCTTCACCGTCGCGACCAGGTTGGGCACGAGATCGGCGCGGCGCTGGTACTGGTTCTGCACCTCGGCCCACTTGGCCTTGGCGTTTTCCTCCGACGTCGGGATCGAGTTGACCCCGCAGCCGGCGAGGCTCGCGGCCGCCACGGCCGTCAGGGCAAAGCGGGGCAGGAAGCGGTTGAACTGGCCGGACATGACTGGATCCTCGTTGCAGAATGCACGAGACGACATAGCGCAGGCACGTTTCCGTTCAAGGGCATGAACCCGGCTTCGTCGTGCGTTCGTCGTGTCGTTCGTCGAACTGTAAAGGATTGGCCCTGCGCCTTGCCGCGCAGGCCATCGAATGGCACAAAACCGCCAACGACGGTTAACAAAAAGGGGGACACGCAGCGTGGCCATTCTCGACGAGTTCAAGACCTTCATCGCACGCGGCAACGTGCTCGACCTCGCGGTCGGTGTGATCATCGGCGGCGCGTTCGGCAAGATCGTCACCTCGCTGACCGAAAGCGTCATCATGCCGGTGGTCGGGTTCGTGACCGGCGGCGTCGATTTCACGCGCTTCTTCGTGCGGCTCGGCCCGATCCCCGCCACGTTCAAGGGCGACGTCGACAGCTATTCGCAGCTCAAGGCCGCCGGCGTTTCGATGATCGGCTATGGCGACTTCATCACCCAGGCGGTCAACTTCCTGATCGTCGCCTTCATCATCTTCCTGCTGGTCAAGGTCGCCAACTCGCTGATCCGCAAGCATCACGAGGAAAAGCCCGCAGAACCCGCCAAGCCCGCCGGCCCGAGCGAGGTCGACCTGCTGATCGAGATCCGCGACGCGCTCAAGGCCAGGGATTGAGACGAAAAGGACGGGACAAGCCCGCGCCGCCCCTTCCCTTGGCGACGCGGGCTTCCTATATAAGCCTCTGCCGGTTCTTCCGGCTATGGCGATAAACTGCGACGTGCAATAGATGCAGCGGACCCGGGGGCGGTACCCGGCGGCTCCACCACCTCTTCCGCGCATGGCTCCTTCCAGGGGCTGCGGGAAAGATGACGGGGCCGAACTAGGATCGACGTGTGTTGAAAAGCGTTGTTTTCGCCCGGGCTGAGTAACCCGTTAAAGGCTCAAAACCCACAAGTGCCAACGACAACGAAGCACTTGCTCTCGCCGCGTAACCTGACGGCCTAACGGCCTGATCTTACAAAGCGAAAGCGCGGCTGGACACGCCGGTCAACAGAAGTGATACCAGCGGCCCGGGGGGTGCCGGGCAACAGAAATCCCCCCACCTTTGCGCTTATCTTGGAAAATTCGGCTCTCGCTTCGGTGAGGCGTGGGCGCATGGCCGTCTGGCCCTTCGACAGGCTCAGGGCAAACGGGTCCGGGTCGTTTGCGCTGCACCACATTCGCTCGTCCTGAGCCTGTCGAAGGACGGCCAGACGCGACGCAACCTTCAACCGCTCAGCCCGGCTTGCCCTCGGCCGAACACTCTGCCGCGGCCTCGGTCTCGATGCGCCGGCTGGAGGCGATCGCCGTCGCCTTGCGCTTCCAGCCGGGCTGGAGATAGGCCACCGTGGCCATCACGATCGCCGCGAGCGAGCCGACCGGGAAGGCCAGCCACAGCGCGTCGGCGCCAAGCGCGGGATAGGTCAGGTGGTAGAAGCCCAGCCGCACCGGGAACATCGCCACGGCGATCACCAGCAGGGGTGCCAGCACCACGCCGCCCGCGCGCATCGTGCCGAACAGCATGATCGTCATGCCGAACAGGATGTAGCTCCAGCTCGCCAGCAACTGGATGTGGCGGGCCATGTCGACGGCCGGGCTGGTCGAGCCGAGGAAGAGCACCAGCACCGGCCGGTCGAAACCGAGCAGCAGCGCGGTCATCGCCCCGGTCACCGCGCAGTTGAGGATGAGGCCCGCACGCGTGATGCGGCCTAGGCGATCGACCAGACCGGCCCCGATCGACTGCGCGGCCATGGCGCTGAGCGCGGCGGAGATCGCCATCGCCGGCATCTGCAGGTAGGTCCACACCTGGAGCGAGGCGCCATAGGCCGCGCTGGTCACCGACCCCTCGCGGTTGACGAGGCCGAGCATGACGATGCCTGCGCCCGAGACGATCAGCATCTGCGCGCCCATCGGCAGGCCCTTGGTGACGATGTAGCGCAGCTCGTCCATGCGCGGCACCAGATAGCCCAGCTCGGGCCCGCGCAGGCGCAAGGGCAGGTTGCGCGCATAGGCATAGATCACGAGCACGATCATCGAGACATAGGACGAGGTCGCGGTGGCGAGCGCCGAGCCGGCGATCCCGAAGGCCGGGATCGGCCCGAAACCACCGATGAAGACCGGGTTGAGCCCGCAGTCGAGCACGACCGAGACGATCATGAAATAGAGGCTGGTCTTGGCATCGCCCGCGCCGCGAAGGCCCATCGAAACCATGACCGAGATCATCGTCGCGGGCAGCGCGACGAAGATGACGCGCAGGTACGCCAGCGCGAAGGCGTAAATGTCCGGCGGCGTCGACATGAGGCGGAGCAGCGCCGGCGCCGACATCCACCCCACCGAGGCGACGAGGACCGCAAGCCCCACGCAGAAGCCCACCGCCGTCCCGAAGGTGCGGCGCGCCGCGTCGACATTCCCTGCGCCGAACGACTGCCCGACCTTGACCGTCGCGGCCATGCCGAAGCCGAACACCGCGGCGAAGACCAGGAACATGACGACGTTGGCATTGGCGGTCGCGGCCAGTGCCGAATCGCCGAGCAGGCGCCCGACCCAGATCGCGTTGATCGAGCCGTTGAGCGACTGGAGGATGTTGCCGACCAATGTCGGCAGCGAAAACAGCAGCAGGGTCTTGAGGATCGGCCCGCGCGTCAGGTCGCGCGCCCCGGGGCCGCCCGGGGCGGTATTGCCGTGCGCACGTGCCATGCCGTTCAGTCCTTCTTGTTCTGTAGCGCGGCGAGTGCGGCGAAAGGACCGCTGGCCGGATCGCCCGACAGGTTGTGCTCGGCGCGCGCCTTGTCGGCCATCGGCCCCTCGGCAAAGGGATCGATCGCGAGCGCGAGGCTCTGCGCCACCGCCTCGCCCAGATCGAAGCTCAGTCCTTCATAGGGAATCTCGTCGCAGTCGTCGGCGGTCAGCTCGATTTCCTCGTCCGGCTCGGCCGCGAGCGTGGTCTCGGGCACGAAGCGCAGGGTCAGCGGCTCGTCGATCGTGACGGCGAAGTCCTCGCCCGAGATGGCGCAGGGCTGGTCGATCGTGGCGGTCAGCCCCCCGTCGGCGCGCACGACCGCCCCGTCGACCGACAGCCGGACCGTGGCCTGCATGGCATGGATCGCCGAAATGCCGAAGCGCGCGGCCAGGCGGCGGCGGGCCTCCGCGTCCGGCTCGAGCAGCAGCGGCGCGTCGGTGATCTGGCGCAAGTCGACCATGTGCGAGAATTCAGGCGTCTCGATCATCGGCCGATCTCCGCGCCGAGCACGCGGTCGGCGGGCACCATCGCCAGGCCGGCGGCAAAGGCGCGCGCGCGGCGGGCCAGGACCAGCGGGTCGGCCCCCTCGATCAGCGTGACGTTGCGCGCGATCGCTGCCGCGAAGGCGTCCTCGCCCTGTTCCAGCCCCTCGCGATAGGCGCCGAGGCGGCCCCCCAGCGTGCCCATCAGCTTGCCGATGTGCTTGCCCACGACGATGTCACCCACCCCGCTTTCGCGCAGCTGGCCGTCCATGTCGTCGACGAAGAGCTCGGTCATCCACACCGAGGCGGGGATCAGGCCCTCCTCGCGCTCCATCCGCAGCAGCACGAGCGACAGGATCAGCGTGATCATGTCGAACCGGCCGGGCACGGTGTCAGCCACGCCGCATTGCGCGTACCATTCCTTCTCGCGGGCGATTTCCACCACGCGGTGCCACAGCGGGCGGGCGGCATCGCGATCATCGCGGGTTTGGCCCATCAGGCGGGCGAGCAAGGACATGACGGCAAGGCTTTCAAAGTTGGCGGGCAAAAAAATGGCGGGCGAAAGGCGATGGCAAAATGGGACGCGTGAAGATGTCATGGGCCAACCGGCACGCCGCCATTGCGGACAACCCGTTTCGCCCCTAAGGCTTGGGCGGATATAGGGCGCGGCGACGCGAAGGCAAAGGGCGCCTTTGGACGTTGTCATCGCTGGTCGCTGTGACGGCCGCATGCCGGGAAAACCGGCGCGGCCACGGGATTTCGGAGTTCGGGAATGCGCGCAAATCGGATGGTCATGGCAGGCACGGCGCTGGCCGCGCTGGTGACGCTCGGAGGCTGCGCGAGCATCCGCGATCACCGCGGGTTCCAGATGGACCATGCGCTGACCGATTCGCTGCAACCGGGCGTGGATAACCGCCTCTCGGTCGAGCGTGCGCTGGGCCAGGCCACCTTCAAGAGCCAGTTCGGCCCGCAGAGCTGGTACTACGTGTCGATCGACACGCGCCAGCGCCCGTTCAAGCGCCCGCGCACCGTCGACGAGCAGGTGATGAAGGTGAACTTCGACGCCGCCGGCAACGTCACCACGATTGACCGCAGCAGGCTGACCCGCGTGCCGACGATCCACCCCGTGCGCGAGACGACGCCGACGCTGGGCCGTCACCGCAGCTTCTTCCAGGATCTGTTCGGCAACATCGGCTCGGTCGGCGCGCTGCCCGGCGGCATGGGCGGACAGGGCCAAGGCCGCGGCCCGACCGGTTCGGGCCCCAACGGCAGCTGATCCGGGGGCAGCTGATCCGGGCCTGACGTCCGGCACGTCCGCGCCGGTCGTCAGACAGTCGCTCGCGCGATCAACAGGGCCTCGTCGCGCGCGGACCGGCGCGCGATCAGCAGCATCAGCACCACGATTGGCACCGCCACAACGTTCATCGACAGCATGGCGTGCGTCAGGTTGCCGGTGGCATCGGACAGCAGCCCCACCGCATAGGGACCGATGCCCATGCCCAGGATCGTCATCGTCAGCAGGTAGAGGCTGGAAGTGACGCCGCGCATGCGGGGCAGCACTTGGTCGTACATGATCGCGTAAAGCGGCGGCATCCAGCCGGTCAGCACGAAGCTGTAAAGCGCGAAGTGCCAGTAGAACGTCGGCGCGTCGGGCGCGAGGTAGGTCCAGAACGAGAGGATCGGCGAAACCCCCATCGTGAACAGCGCCACCAGCGCGCGGCCCGACGAGGGCAGGCGGCGATGCAGCGCATCGGCCAGCGGCCCCCACAGCAGCGGCCCGACGATACCCATCGCCACCGACAGCATGCCGAACTGCAGCGCCGCATCCTTCATCGAGAGATGGTAGGTCTTGATGAGGAAGCTGGGGTTGAAGGCCATCATCCCGTAATTGATCGTCGACTGCAACGTGCCGACCGCGATCGCCATGGTCAGCGTGGACGAGCCGGCGATGACGCGGAATGCCTGCGCATCGGCCGCGCGCATCCGCTGCATCAGGTTGACCAGTACGAACAGACCCAGGCCGATCACGCTCCATTGCAGGACGTGGGCATCGATCGTGACTGGCCCCAGCGCCATCGGCGGGCGCGGCGACAGGCCCTGGCACAGCCAGACCAGTACGCGCATGGCGCCGGCGATCGCAGCCAGCGCGGCAAGATTGAAGGCGATCGCGGCGGGACGTGCGCGGCGCATCGCCATGGCGATCCAGTGGAAACCGGGCGTAACCCCGCCGAGCAGGCCGAGGCTGGCGCGGAACGGATGCGCCTCGGGCTGGGTGGGCATTCCGTCGATCGCGCCGCGCACCGGCTCGGGCATGGTCCACAGGAACGCCGCCAGCACAAAGCCGGGCACCGCGGCCACGAGGAACGCGAACTGCCACCCCTTGAGGCCGAACGGGGCCGTGCCCCCCGCCCAATGCGCGGTCCATGCCTGTGCCGCGACACCGCCGAGGATCAACGAGCCGCCCAGCCCCAGCGCGATCGCCGCAGCCATGACCGCCATGACGAACCCGCGCCGCTGTTTCGGCCAGTAATCGTACAGCAGCGAGGTGCCCGCCGGCTGCGTCGCCGCTTCGCCGATGCCGACCCCCAGCCGCGAGAGCGCGAGCAGCGCGAAGCTCGAGGCGAGACCCGCCAGCCCCGTCGCGGCCGACCACAGCACCAGGCTGATGCCCAGCAGCCGCGTGCGCGTCCAGCCATCGGCCAGCCGTCCGACCGGCAACGAGAACACCGCATAGAACAGCGCGAAGACGGTGCCGTAAAGCAGCCCCATCTCGGCATCGCCGATGGCCAGGTCCTGCTTGATCGCGGGTGCCAGGATCGCGAGGATCTGGCGATCGAGCAGGCTCATCGCGTTGGTCAGCGCCACGAGCACGAGCGCATACCAGCCGCCCTTGGCGATGGCCTGCGAGGGGCTGGTTGCGCTGCCGGCAACGTCCGCGGCAGGGTCGGCGGCAGGGATGGCCATCAGGCAAGCGCCGCCGCGATGGTCTCGGCGATCGGGGTGGTCGGGCGCCCGATCAGGCGGCTGAGGGTGTGGCTGTCGTCGAACAGCTGGTCCTTGCTCGATTCGAAGCTGGAGTCCGACACCATCTGCGCAATGAAGCCGGGCAGGCCGACACCTTCGAGCGCGGCGGCATAGTCGGCCTTGGGCATGTCGACATAAGCGACCGGCTTGCCCGCCACCTGCGCCACCTCGGCGGCGAAATCGGCCATGGTGAAGGCGGCATCGCCGGCCAGTTCATAGACCTCCCCGCCCTGCGCGCTGACCAGCGCGACCGCGGCGGCCGCGGCATAGTCGGCGCGCGTGGCCGAGGCGATGCGCCCCGTGCCCGCCGCACCGATGATCGCGCCATGCGCCACCGACGGCGCCAGCGCCCCGGTGTAGTTCTCGTTATACCAGCCATTACGCAGCAGCACGAAGGCGAGGCCGCTCTCGCGCAGCAGCGCCTCGGTCTGGCGGTGCTCCTCCGCCAGGCCGATGGTCGAGCTGTCGGCATGCAGGATCGAGGTATAGGCAATGAGCTTGACCCCAGCCTCGCGCGCGGCGTCGATCACCGCCTTGTGCTGCGCCACCCGCGCGCCGACGGCATTGCCCGAGATCAGCAACAGCCGCTCCACGCCGGCCAGCGCCGGGACGAGCGTTTCGGGCCGATCGTAGTCGGCCACGCGCACCGCGACACCCGCGTCGGCGAGCTTCGCGGGATCGCGAGCCAGCGCGACGACCTTGTCCGCACCGACGCGGCCAATGAGTTCGCCGAGGGCGAGACGGCCAAGCTGGCCCGAGGCACCTGCAACTGCGTACATGGAATTTTCCCTTGATGGAGGCGGGACGTCAGAGCTTGAACCAGCGCTCGGCGTTGGTCTGGAAGAACTTCTTCTTGGTCTCGGGCGACATGGTCATCGCGTCCATGGCGTGCACCTCGCGCGCCTCGACCTGGTAGGGATAGTCCATGGCGTACATCACGCGGTCCTCGCCCATGACCTCCTGGCAAAACTTGATAGCCGGCTCCCACGCCACGCCCGAATTGGTGACGAGGACGTTGGACTGGAGGTATCCGGCGATGGTCTTGTTCAGCGGCTTCATCCGCTCATAGCGCTGCGAGCGTACGCCCGCCTGGTGCATGTAGTCCAGGCGATAGAGCCAGTACGGCAGCGCCTCGCCCATGTGGCCCACCATGATCTGCAGGCTGGGATAGCGGTCGAAGATGCCGATGGTGATGAGGCGCAGCAGGTGCATCCCCGTCTCCACCCCGAAGCCGAAGATCGCACCGTCGAGCCCCGCGTCGAGCATCGGGCCGATCATCGCATCGGGCGAGGTCGAGGGATGGATGTAGAGCGGCTGGTCGACCTCGACCAGCGCGCGGAAGATCGGGTCGAACTGCGGTTCGTCGAGATAGTGGCCCTGGGTATGGCTGTTGATCTGGATGCCCTTGAAGCCCAGTTCCTTGGCCCCGCGATAAATCTCGCGCGCCGACCACTCGGGGTCCTGCGGCGCCACGGTGCCCATGCCGATGTAGCGGTCGGGGTACTTGGCGCAGGCCGCCGCAAGCTGGTCGTTGGCGCGCGTGGCGATGCCCTTGGCCTCGTCGAGATCGGTCAGCGGCTGCACGCCCGGCGAGGTCAGCGCCAGGATCGCCTTGTCGATGCCATGGGCGTCCATGTCGGCGATGCGTCGCTCGCCGAGGTCGAGCAGCCGCTCCATGATCTGCGTGGCGCGCGGCGACGGTGACTGGGCGTAGAAGCCCCAGAGCGAGACCATGCCCTTGTCCGCCTCGCCATCGCGGATCATGCGCAGGTACGCCGCGACCTGTTCCTCGGTGGCGAAGGCTTCCTCGGTCGCGATGCGCAGGTAGCCCTGATCGCCCCCGGTCTTCAGCTCTGCGGTCTGGCGTTCTTCGGTCATGCGGGCCTCTCCATGGCTTGCGCCGGCCCGCCCGCGATCACCGTCGGATCACGAAAGACAGGCTGGCAATGTGGTTCATGCGGTCCTCGCGCGCTTCGCGGGCCACGTATTGCGTCGAATAGCCGGCCTCGAGGCTGAGGCCCCGCCCGACCGGCAGCGCCACGCCGGCAAAAGTGCGCAGCTGGTCGAAGCCCGATTTCTGGCCCCAGGCGGTGCGGTTGAAGGCCACGAAGGGTTCGACCCAGGCCACGACCAGCGGATCGCCGCGCTTGCCGGTGGGCACGTCGAGCCGGACCAGCTGGCGCAGCCGCCAGCCAGTGCCGGCGGTGCCCTCGACCATGCGCTGCTCCAGCCGGGTGCGCCCCGTGATCGTCACGCGCGAGGTCTGGTTGCCGAGGCCGTCGCCCAGCGCGCGCCACATCACCTGCTGGAAGATGCGATGCTCGTGGCTGACACGCCCGCCCTTGGGATCGGTGCGGATGTAGCCATAGCCGCCCCAGACCGTGGTCGAGGGCGCGACCTTCACCCCGAGCGCGCCGCGCACCAGGATCAGCCCGGCACGGCTGGCATCGTCCGTCATGCGCAGCTGCAGGTCGGTGAAGGCCAGGAGCTTGGGGTCGAGCGTGATGAACGCCTGCTGCGCGGCCCATACCTGCGCATCGGGCTCCGCCGCGAGAGCCGGCGCGGCCCACGCGAGCAGCGGGGCAGCCAACAGGCGGTTCGCAGGCAGGCGGCGCATGGGTCACTCCGGAAAACGAGGGGGAAGCTGGTCCCGCTATGCCCCTGTCCTTTCCGGAGTGTTGCCCGTGCATGACGTTGCGCGTCAGGCTTCGTGAATGGTCTTGGTGACGAGACAGGCCATCAGGCCTTCCGGCCCGTCCTCGTGGCCGTGGCCCGACCACTTGATGCCGCCGAACGGCGAATCCGACCCGCCGATCATCGTGGTGTTGATGCCCAGCATCCCCGCCTCAACCTCGGCCGCGACGCGCGCGCGATTGGCGTGCCCCTCGGTCCAGGCATAGGCGGCCAGGCCATAAGGCAGCCGGTTGGCCTCGGCGATCATCGCGTCGGCATCGGCGTGGCGATTGATGAGCGCAACCGGGCCGAACGGCTCCTCGTTCATGATCTCGGCATCGAGCGGCACGTCCGACAACACGGTCGGCGCGAAGAAGAACCCGGCATTGCCGATGCGCTGGCCGCCGGTGTGCAGCTTGGCGCCCCGCGCCACGGCATCGCCGATCAGCCGCTCCATCGCCTCGGGACGGCGGGCATTGGCCATCGGCCCCATCTGCACGCCCTCTTCCAGCCCGTTGCCCACGCGGATTGCGGCGGCACGGCTGACGAAGCCCTCGACGAAGGCGTCGAACACCGGCTCCTCGACGATGAAGCGCGTCGGACTGACGCAGACCTGGCCGGCGTTGCGGTACTTGTGCGCCACCGCGGTATCGAGCGCACGCTGCAGGTCGGCATCGGCGAAGACCAGCACCGGCCCATGCCCGCCCAGTTCCATCGTCGTGCGCTTCATATCGTCGGCGGCCAGCTTGGCGAGGTGCTTGCCCACCACGGTCGAGCCGGTGAACGACAGCTTGCGGATCACCGGGCTGCCGAGCAGGTGCCGGCTGACCTCGTCGGGCACCCCGAACACGGCCTGGGCGACCTGCGGCGGCAGGCCGGCGTCGAGCAGGCACTGCAGCACGCCCAGCGCCGAGGCCGGGGTTTCTTCCGCAGCCTTGAGGATCACCGAGCAGCCCGCCGCCACCGGCGCGCCGAGCTTGCGCCCGACGTTGCCCAGCGGGAAATTCCACGGCGCGAAGGCCGCGACCGGGCCGACCGGCTCGTGCGTGACGATTGAGCGCGTGCCGGTGGGGCGCACCAGCGCGCGGCCGTAGATGCGGTGAACCTCGCCGGCATAGAACTGGAACAGCCCGGCGCACATCATCACCTCGATGCGCGTCTCGGCCAGGGTCTTGCCCTGCTCGAGCGTGGCGGCCCGCGCCAGATCTTCCTGCCGCTCGACCAGCAGCGCCGCAGCCCGGTTGAGCACCGCAGCGCGCTGTTGAGCGGGTGCCTTGCGCCACAGGGCAAAGCCCTCGGCCGCAACCTCGAGCGCGCGGTCGAGATCGGCGGCCGAGGCCAGCGGCAATTCAGCCAGCACCTCGCCGGTTGCCGGATTGACCACGGCATGTGTGCGCCGACCCTCCCCGCTGACGCGCTGGCCGTTGATAATCATCGAAAGCGGGGGATAGGTCATTGCAACTACAGCCTTTTACTTGGCAGCGATCGCGGCATCATGATCGAGGTCGCGCTGCAGGCGCTGCGCCTCGATCGGCTTGCCGGTCACGGGGTGGTTCATGTGGAACGGTGTAATCTTGTGGGTCGGCCAGAGCCAGTGACCTTCGAGCAATTCGTCCGGGCCGGTCGGGTCGGTGGGATAAGTCACCTTGGGGAACGGCACGTATTCGGGCGGGGTATGCGCCCAGCCCTTTTCGAAGTCGCCGTGCCAGATCGGCATGTAGTTGAGGATGTGCATGCGCCACACCCCGTCGACCTTCTTGTAGGTGTTCTCGTAAATGCCGCCTTCCCACCACTGGCGTGCCTTGAGATGCGGCTCCTCGCCCTCGAAATCCTTGTGGCGCCCGGCCTGCATCATCGACCGGGCACGGCCCAGCGCGGTGACGCCGTCGGGCTGGATATCGATGATGTCCTGCAACTGCGGGTGATCGAGCAGGAAGCCGTCGATCGGGCCATTGTTGCCGTAGGTGAAACGCTTCTGGAACCGTTCGCAATAGAGGCGACGAATGCCCTCGCGGCCCTTCCACACGCCGCCGAAGAAACGGACCTCGCCGTCCTCGGTGAACAGGTCGACGGTCTCGTTGTAGAGGCACTTGTCGATCAGGTAGCCGTAGAGGTGCTGCAGCTTGCGCACGTCCAGCTCGTCTTCGCGCACGGTCAGGCGGCGTTCGACTTGGGCCAGCTTGGCCTCCAGTGCCGCGATGCGATCGGTTTCGCCCGTCATCCCACTCTCCATGTTTGACCGGCCGGATTGGGGCCAGCGCTTTTTAGTTAGTATACCTCACTAACGAATTGCGGATCGCCGGCCGGGTGTCAACGACCTTCCGCCTCCAGCCGCAGGACTTCGTCGCGATAGGGGCGGATCGCCAGGATCATGCTGAGCGTGGCGACCGGCAGCAGCACGGCCGCGGTGATGACCAGTGCCTTCCACAGCTCGCTCTCGACGCCGACCACCCGCTGCGCGATCACGCCGACGACGAAGCTGCCCATCGCGCCGAAGAAGGTGAACATGAACAGGTAGATCGCCGTGACCTGCCCGCGCATCGCATTGGGCGCGATGCGCTGGATCGCCGCGTTCTGCGGGACGGCGCCGGCCAGGCCGAACATGCCGCCGAGCGCCATGACCGCAAGGCTCGCCTCGCCGGTGGGCATCAGCGGCGAAGTGATCGCGCAGACCGTCACCAGGCTGAACAGGATCGCGGCGCAGCGCACATTGGCGTCCTTGTGCCGCTTGGCCATCCATTCGACGAAAGCCCCGCCGAGGAACACGCCGAGCACCGAGCTGACCAGCAGCATCGGCGCCATGACCATGCCGATCCGTCCCTCGTCCCAGCCATAGGTGCGGATCATGAAGGGCACGCGCCAGAAGGCCAGGCCGAAGGTCTCGATCGCGGCGAGCGCGAGGCCGAGGAACAGCGGATAATAGACCCGTCCGCGGGCATGGATCGCGCGCACTGCGTCGAGCCCCGTGAAGGTCAGCATGCGCTGCGCCAGGCCCTGCCGCGGTGCTGCGCTCTGCACCTGCATCGGCGGGGCGATCCCGCGCCGCGCCGGCTCGCGGATCATCAGCAGCAGCGCAGCCGCGACCAGCGCCAGCGCCCCCTGCCCCAGGAGGATCAGCTGCCACGAATGGACGTGCAGCCCCAGCACCACCGGGTCCTTGATCCCCGCCAGCCAGACGATCAGCTTGCCGCCGAGCGCGACGCCGACCGTCGTGCCGCCGATGAAGCCGAACTGCAGCACGGCAAAGGCGCGGGTGATCTTCTGCGGTGGGAAGAAATCCGCCAGCAGCGAGTACGAGGCCGGCGCATGGGCCGAACCGCCGGCGCCCAGGAACATGCGCGAGCCGACGAATTGTCCGAACCCCTGCGCAAGGCCACCCAGCGCCATGACCGTGCCCGTCGCCAGCATTCCGCCCGCCAGCACGAGGCGGCGCGGGTAGATATCGGCGAGGCGCGCCAGCGGAATGCCGACCACGACGAAGAAGATCACGCTCGCCGGGCCACCGAGGAAGCCCAGCTGCTCGTCCGACAGCCCGAAGTCGAGCTTCACCCGCTGCGCCAGCATGCCGAACACGGTCTGGTCGAAGAAGTTGAGAAAGGTGGCGAAGACGATGGCGAACAGCGCGAACCACGCTGCCGACGCCTTGGGCCAGGCTTGCGTGCTGGCCTGAACAGCCTGCCCCGATTCGCGCCCGGCCTCCGCTTCCGCCGCGATCGCCGCGACCCCGTCGTCGGGAATCGTCGGCGCCATTGCACCTGCCATGATCGATCTCCTCTCCCGGCCAGGCACGCTTGAATCGCGAACCTTTTTCATCCGGCGCATTGTTAGTCTTGCATACAAATTCGCCTTGGTGAATAGGTAAGGCGAAAAACTTGGATGAGGCCGTTTCGGACCGTTCCAGACGATAACAAACGTTACAGCGGAAGAGGAGAGCTTCGATGCAGGACCTGCCGGGCAAGACCGCCCTTGTCACCGGAGGCGCGAGCGGGATCGGCCTCGGCATCGCCAAGGCGCTGCTGGGCGCCGGGATGAACGTCGCCATCGCCGACATCCGCGACGATCACCTCGCCGCCGGCGCGGCCGAGCTGGCCGACGTGGCAGGCGGCGCCACCGACCGCATTCTCGCCCTCAAGCTCGACGTGACCAACCGCGCGCAGTTCGCCGACGTGGCGGACGCGATCGAGGCGCGCTTCGGCAAGATCCACCTGCTTGCCAACAATGCCGGCGTCGCCGTTGTCGGCCCGACCGAACTGGCGACTTTCGCCGACTGGGACTGGGTCATGGGCGTGAACCTGGGCGGGACCATCAACGGCATCGTCACCGTGCTGCCGCGCATCCTCGCGCATGGCGAAGGCGGCCACATCGTCAACACCGCCTCGATGTCGGCCCTGGTGCCCGCGGCGATGACCACGATCTATTCCTCGGGCAAGGCGGCCGTCACCTCGATGATGGAATGCATGCGCCCCGAGCTCGAGGCGCGCGGCGTGATCTGCTCGGCATTTTGCCCCGGCGCGGTCCAGTCCAACATTGCCGAGGCCAACAAGACCCGCCCGGCCGATCTGGCCGAAACCGGTTATGCCGAGGCCGACAAGCGCCGCCAGGCCGGCGGCAATTTTTCGCACCTCTACCAGACCAAGGAAGAAGTGGGCCAGCGCGTGCTCGCCGGCATCCTGGCCGATGAGCTCTACATCCTCACCCACGCCGAATTCCTCGTCGGCGTGCGCGAACGCGGCGAGGCGACGACCGCCGCCGTGCAGACGCACCTCCCCGAGAACGAGGAATACAAGCAGACCTTCGCGATGCTGTTCCGCAACCCGGCGATCACCGCCGAAGTCGAACGGCAAGGCGCCCTGAAGGCGTCGCGCACCCAGCCCGCAACCGCCTGAACGTCACGACCGGAGAGCAAGACTCATGAAGGATTATGCCGGCCGTACGGCCTTCGTCACCGGCGGCGCCAACGGCGTCGGCATCGGCCTCGTTCGCCAGCTGCTCGAGGAGGGCTGCAAGGTCGCGATCGCCGACATCCGCCAGGATTCGATCGATCAGGCGCTCGCCAGCCTCGACAACCGGGAAGTCATGGGCGTCCAGCTCGACGTCTCCAGCCGCGAGGCCTTCCGCGAGGCGGCAGACCGCGTCGAGGCCGAATTCGGCCCGGTCTCGCTGCTGTTCAACAACGCCGGCGTCAATCTCTTCCAGCCGATCGAGGAATCGAGCTACGACGACTGGGACTGGCTGCTCGGCGTCAACCTCCACGGCGTGATCAACGGGGTCATGACCTTCGTGCCGCGCATGGTCGAGCGGGTGAAGGCCGGCACCCAGACCGGCGGGCACGTGACCAACACCGCCTCGATGGCCGCCTTCCTCGCCGCGGGCACGCCGGGCATCTACAACACCACCAAGTTCGCAGTACGCGGCCTGTCGGAATCGCTGCATTACTCACTGCTGCAATACGGCATCGGCGTCTCGGTGCTGTGCCCGGGCTTGGTCAAGAGCTACATCTACGCCAGCGACGCAATCCGCCCCGATGCCCTGAAAGCCGGCGCCAAGCCGGTGAACCAGGCCGCGGTCGATCGCCTCGCCGGGGTGCACGAGTTCGGCATGGAACCCGACGTCATCGCCCGCCGCACCCTCGACGCGATGCGCGAAAACCGCCTCCACATCTTCTCGCACCCGGACCACAAGGAAGAAATGCGCGAAATCTTCGACGAGATCATCGCCGAATACCAGGACTACCCCAAGGACACCGGCTACGACCAGCGCGTGGCCTTCGAGGCGTTTCGGGCAAAGTCGTTTGCGGAGGCTAGGGCGCGGTCGAAGGCGAGTGATTTCTGACTTATTGCGGAATCCGCGGCGCTTGGCGATGTGATGGATTATGGACGACAGCGTCGTGGATCCGACCGGCAACGAAGCCGATCACGACATAGACACCCATAATGATCAAACGATTGAGGGCGTCCTCCAAACCTTCCCTAACCCAAAAAAATCCCATATATAGATTTGATAGAACCACGTAAAACAAAATCGTTCTACCTGAACTGTAACGCAAAAAAGCCTGTAGTCCTGCACAAATGACGCCAGAAGCTACAAATATCGCGCTAAATTTGACGATAGATTGCATCATGAGTGCTTCACTCAAAATTGTGGATGAGAGAGTAAGCTGTCGCCCATATCCCACAATTTGTTGTGTGTAGAATCCAGCAGCATCCATTGCGATAAGTGGCTTATCGGGAAAAAATACCCTCGGAAGAAATTTGGTCAAGTGGTCTGAAAATACTTGAAAACCTGGACAAATATTTCCACCATCGTGGCAGAACCAGTATGTTCGCAGCGGTGCGTCGATAGGAAATAGGTCGCCTTGAATATAATACAAAGAGGCAGTGAATTGGTCAGCAAACGGAGTAGATTGCTCGCTAGCATATCTAATAAATGACAAGCCAATAACGATTATTGGAAAACTAGCGATCGCAATAAGGATCACGCCTCGATTTAAAATGCCTTTCCTAACACCTAAAACAATGGTCAGAAGAATTGAGGCGATCAAAAGCTGCCTGTATCCATGCAATAATACAAAGGTACCCGCGGCATAAGCAAGAACCATCAAAGATATTATATAAAATTCGATCTTTTTTTCAGCGCGGTTTAGGATGTAAGCAGCCCAAGGCAAAAAGGCGGGAATAAAAAGAAGGAAAATGCCAGAGCCTTCGGCGTCGTTATATCTCGACTGATAACTCCCCTGCCCGAAAGAGAGACCGGTCTTTGCAAGATATGCCAAGCTTGCAAAGACAGATAAGGCCATCAACCAACGCAGACCATGTTTTGTGACACGCTGGGATTGCAGGAATTTTTGCCCGCTAGTCGACGGATTAAAACTACCAATTTCACGAATAGAGCGGATGAAGAAGTAAGTCGCCGCAAAACCTATCCACATACAGCCATAACCCAAAAGGTAATACCTTTGGATTACATCTAGGTCATATAGACGGAATTTGTACCCTACAAACTCATCCATCAAAACTACGAAGTTTATACCTACACCCAAGATAAGAGCATAGCAAAATCGAAGAAAGTTCCAAATTGAATAAGGCGATCTAATGAAAAAGGCCGCCTCCAACCCAAACAAAATAAAGTTTATATATATCCATACGCTAGACATAATTTTGCCTATCGACAAAGAGTTGGCTGACCTGCAACATCGCTGAATTTCATATTACGATATGAGACCGTGGCCTTTGCAAAATTCTTTCTTCCTCGGAAATACGAACCGAATTTCCAGTATGGGCCGAATTGGTCATTAAAAGAATTCAAAATATTAGAGCCACTATATATAGTCGATCCATCTAAAACCACGCTCAAAAATCCCGAACCGGAATATGAGAATTTTTCCATTATTTTGATCTTGTGCCATTGGCCTAATCCAAATCCTGGAACTTTTGCCCGCAAAACTTGGGGGTACGGCTTAGATGTGACCGGATTTGAATCACCTGCCGTATAGACGGTCAGATTGTCGGCTTCGATCGCAATTTCAGTGGCTGGGAAACCCTCGTAATCGCCAGGATCAGAGGTCTGATGGAATTGGCCGATCACTAAATGATCCACAGCCGAGCTATCAAAGACCGATACGTTTACTTCGTAGCTCAATGAATAAAGATGATTGAACGTGAGCTTCTGCCGACTTTGATATTCGGCGCGACCTTTTTTCTTCCCTAGATCTCCCGGCCAAGGCTTACTTTGGTCGGCAGTGAAGCGAATTTGCGGTGACGATCCCGTACATACAATTTGCACATCTGCGGGCGCTCCTGCCTGAACGTTGAAATGATTAGGACTTCGCATTGCCGACCCGCTAAAACTTGGCGTGTCACTACCAAAATTTGCAGAGCTGCCAAACAACATCAGCAAGGTAGCAAGCGGACGAATCATCTGGATCGGCCTACGATGGTTAATATCTGGGCAAACTTAGCCTCAGCGCTTTCACTTGTCCAAACCACCAGTTTAGTCAGGCAAAGTGCAAACGAACGGTTGGCAAAATGTTTGCAAATGCCATAAAACGTAGTCAGTCGGCCAATATGAAACTAGATACAGAAGCCCTAAGCCGCTCTCGGCTTGCCGCCGCTTCTGTCGCGTCTGGGCCTGCAAGTTCGCGGAGAAGCAAAGAGCGCAGGTCATCCCGGCCCTCAGCCACGTAGATCCCGCTGCGCCCACGCAGTGAATTGACCGTGGCCATCTGGTGGTCGTTGCGATGCTCGCGCAGCGCGGCCTTGCGGGGCACGAGGACCAGCGGCTTTCCGTGCTTTTGTGCAGAGATGATCGTGCCGATGCCGGCGTGGCCGACGATGACCGAAACCCGGGTCATCAGGGCGTTGAACTCGGACGAATTGACCATGGGCGTCGCTTCGAAATTCTTCGGCACATAAGTGCTGACGCCGGTCTGCGCAAAAATCGGGACCGACAGTTCCGGCGCGATCGCATCGAGGTCCTGGACGAGTCGATCGAACGGCAACTGCGTGCCCACGGTCACGAAAATCACAGCAGAGCCCCTTCATATTCATGCGTCCCTGGGCGCGCAATATGCTCCCACTGCGTGTACCAACGGCTGACGAAATGCCGCGCCACCTTGCCGCACATCGACGGCTTCTCCGAGTTCGCCAGGCTGTCGATCCAGATCGTTCTGGCACCCGTCATCGTACCGGCGACGATGCACAATAGACCCGGCAGGGCGCCGGTGCTCACGATGACGTCGGGCCGTTCGGTGAAGACCAGTCGCACAGATTGTGCTAGACACTTGAGTGCCAGAAGCGGACTTGACCTGTTTGTATCAGACAGGACGCGGAAGTTGGGGCACAAAGCCGGATCTACGAACCGCGCGCTTGTCGAGGCAAAGACGATATCGCACCCTGCGAACGCCGGAGACAGGAGCATCATCTGCTCCCAGTGACCGCCTCCGGATGCGACGGCCAGAACCTTGCGCTTGGCTTGTGTGCTTACCACTGTATCCCCGTCATTGCCCTGCGATGCGGAACAGTCGAAGTGCCGACGAATCCGGTCAAGGATTGCCAGCCGCGGCAGGCCGTTCGCGATAAAGACTTGAGGTTGCATAGCGGCTTGGCCGTGCAGCATCCACCCTTTTATCGCACTGCAGCGCGATATGGCGCAGGGATGGGCTTCAACGGTCGGAGCGTTGGCGGGCTTATGCGGGATCAAAACAGCAGCGATTTGGTGCATCGCAACAAAAATCTGCTATTATACCGTCATCCCTCAACGAAAGTTATTTGCACCTGCGGCATTTGAGCATTGACGCTCACCCCGTTGATGCGGAATAGCGGCCCCGATGTCGAGGCAGCCAAGGACTGGCATGCGCTATGCCTGAAATGCCCATTTATGTTGTCTCACCGATTTGGCCGACCCAAGCCGAGCCGGCGTCCGGCACTTTCGTCAAGGTGTGCGCCGACGGCCTAGCAGACGCGGGGTGGTCCGTCGATATCTCGGCGGTAGGCCTAAGTTCGCGCTCTGGAAAAGCCGGCAAGGTTGAGCGCTACGCGCGCCTGTGCCTGGGCCAACTCGCGCTGACTTTTCGTAGACGTGGTATCATCTACGTCCATCTTCCCACATGGTTTGCGGCGTTTGCCTGGGTACCGGTCTTACTTCGCCGCATGCCGGTTGTGGTCAACCTGCATGGCAGCGATATTCACTCGCGCAAGCTGGGTGCTGAGCTGGCCTGGCCACTGACCCGCAGGCTCATACGCCGGGCCAAGATGGTGGTTGTTCCTTCCCGCACATTCGCCGTGATGGTACGCGAGCAAGTTCCAAGCGTCGAGTTGGAAGTGTCCGCCTCTGGCGGCTACCTTCAATCCCGTTTCCACCCCGTAGACCCAAGGCCGCTACGGGCGGAATTCGGCTTCGCCGACGAGGAACTCGTGTGCGGCTATGTATCGCGGATCGTCGAGGGCAAGGGATGGAGAATCTTCCTCGACGCGATTTCGGATCTGATCGAGCGAGGAATACCGGCACGCGGCCTCATGATAGGAGCCGGGAGCGACGCTGAGGCTCTCCAGAAGGAAATCGCATCTCGAGGGCTACGTGATGCTGTCCAATATGTCGGACAAGTTCCTCAAGACGCCATCAAGAACTTTCTTGGCGCTTGCGACGTGTTCCTGTTCACCAGCCGTATTTCCAGGGTCGATACCCTCGGTCTAGCCGCCATTGAGGCAATCGCCAGCGGATTGCCGGTTGTGGCGCTCGATACGCCGCTGATGCGTGAATACGTCGAACCGGGGCTGAATGGCGAACTTGCACGGGAATATTCGGGAGCAGCGTTCGGTACCGCAGCTCTCATCTCGCGCCGCTGGGCTTCGCGCGATGCTGAAAGCCGGCAATCCATAGCGGCAACCGTCGCCTCTTTCCGAACGGAAGCAGTGTCGGCAGACCTATCAAGAAAGTTGGCCGCACATGCAGATCGCAAATAGGATCTCAATGGGCAACGCAGGCGCAAAACTATCTGCGCTTGTTGGTCGCACCAAGAACCAGCTGTTTGTATTCATTCTTAAGGGTGCAGGCGCAGCACTTGCGATTGCCCTGAACGTATCCGTTACGCGATCTCTCAATTTGCGTGATGCGGGTGCGATGTTCATGGCGATCTCGATAATAACCATCGTCTATGCACTCGCGCGATTGGGGTTTGGCTATACGACCGCAAAGCTGGTAGCAGTCCACTACGTTCGCGGAGATTTTCCAAGGTTAAAAGGGAGCGTTGTTACGGCGCTGGAAGCGGTGCTGGCATCATCGCTGGTATTTGGCGTGGCGATGTTCGCGGCACCCTTCGTGCCGGCCGCCCGGCCGATCTTTTCTCCTGAGTTGCGGCTAATCATTCCAGTCTTCGCCTTGGCTGTACCGGTTTTTTGCGTGGGCTCCATGGCTGCGGAAGTTCTCAAGGGCCTGCGCCGACCTGTTCAATTCACGATCATAGACAGCGTCGCCCAAAAAGCGGTCAGTGCTCTTCTTATCTTTTTGCTAGCTCGTGCAGGAGGGCTCGCGGCCGCAGCATGGGGTTACGTGGCAGGCATCGTTTTTGCAGCGGTATGCGCGACGATCCTAGCCTACCAAGCCATGCCGCTGGCAGCACGTACTGTCCGAGCCCTTCACGAGCGTCGCGCAACATATTCGTCTGCTGCGTATTTCTCGGTCCTGTCCTACGGCACCGTCATTGGCCAATGGGCAACGCCGCTAATCGTCGGTTGGAAACTTTCCCAGGCACAGTCGGCACTTTATTTTGCAGCCTATCGCACTTCAGCCGTTGTCGAGTTCATCCTGATTTCAGCCGCTGCGGTGATTGGTCCGGTGTTCATCAAGGTCAATGAAAACGAAGGACGCACAGCGCTCTATCGGACGACCTATCGGACCGCCCTGATGACCTTCCTTTCGGCTGGCACGATCGCCATACCCATGCTGCTTGGTGCGTATTGGATCATGCGGCTCTATGGGCCGGATTTTGTTCACGCCACCCCAGCCTTGCGCATTCTGTTGACTGCTCAGTTGCTGGCAGCCCCCGCAGGCGTTTTTCTTTACACGCTGATCGCACTGCATCGCGAACGTCTGGTGGCAATTACCACACCGATCGCGGTGACTGTTGGCCTCACTATGGTGATGTTCTTATCGGAACATTATGGGCTTGCAGGGGCCGCGATCGGTCAATCGATTTTCGTTGTTGGCCAAAACCTGCTTGTGGCTATTCTAGCGCTCACCTTCAGAAAAAGGTTAGACTCGCGCGATACTCAATAATGAGTGTCGCTGATCAAAAAGCGCCTCAATCCGATCCAAACAGGTCGCGTGTGAACACCTTGTCCTGCACGTCGGCAATCTCGGCGGTGGCGCGGTTGGCGACGATCACGTCGCTTTCGGCCTTGAACGTGGCGAGGTCGCGGATGACCTTCGAGCCGTAGAATTCGCCCTCGGTCATCGTCGGCTCGTAGATCACGACCTCGATGCCCTTGGCCTTGATCCGCTTCATGATGCCCTGAATCGAAGACTGTCGGAAATTGTCCGAGCCGGCTTTCATCACCAGGCGAAACACCCCGACCTTGCGGGGCTTCTTCGCGATGATCTGGTCGGCGAGGAAGTCCTTGCGGGTGCGGTTGGCATCCACGATCGCGCGGATCAGGTTTTGCGGGACTTCGGAATAGTTGGCCAGCAGCTGCTTCGTGTCCTTGGGCAGGCAATACCCGCCGTAGCCGAAGCTGGGGTTGTTGTAGTGCGTGCCGATGCGCGGATCGAGACCGACGCCGTCGATGATCTGGCGCGAGTCCATGCCGCCGGCGATGGCGTAGCTGTCGAGCTCGTTGAAGAACGCGACGCGCATCGCGAGGTAGGTGTTGGAGAACAGCTTGATCGCCTCGGCCTCGCGCGTGCCGGTGAACAGCACGTCGATGTCTTGCTTGACGGCACCGTTACGGAGGAGATCGGCGAACACGCGTGCGCGTTCCGATTGCTCGCCCACGATGATGCGCGAGGGGTGCAGGTTGTCGTAGAGCGCGCGACCCTCGCGCAGGAATTCGGGGCTGAAGATCACCTGCTCCGTGCCGAAGCGCGCGCGCACCTCGTCGACGAAACCGACCGGGATCGTCGACTTGATGACGATCGTGGCATTCGTGTTGGCGGCGATCGTCGCCTTGATCACGGCTTCCACCGAGGACGTGTCGAACTTGTTGGTGTCGACGTCGTAATTGGTGGGCGTTGCGACGATGACGTAGTCGGCGTCGGCCAGCGCAGCCTCGGCATCGAGCGTCGCGGTGAGGTCCAGTTCGCGGGTGGCGAGGAAATCCTCGAGCTCGGCATCGACGATGGGCGACTTGCGCGCATTGAGCAAGGCGACCCGATCGGCGTTGACGTCGACGGCCATGACGGTGCTGTTCTGTGCCAGCAAGGCGGCGTTCGACAAGCCGACGTATCCAAGCCCGAAAACGGCAATCTTCATAGCGGCAGTCTCTCGCACCAGCGTTGGTCCCCGGGATCGTGATGCGCGGCATCGGCATCACGAAGCCCACTTGCCGGCGGCACGCAATCAGCGATCCGGCGACAAAGCTATTCCGCATTGCAGCATAGAACGTCAATCGAATTGTATTATCCGCCCGGAACCTTTGCGTGATTCTAGCAGAGATTTCGGCAAGACGGCTATTATGCTGCAGATCGAAGACATCGGTTTACCGCAGCAATGCCGTCGTGTGGTCTTCCGGACTGGTGGAAATGAAGTCCATCATGTCGTCCTCGAAATAGGCCGCCGTCAGAACGCCGGTATGATAAGCGCCTGTGTCGATACCGATCCGGTTGGCTTGGCGATCGATCGTTGGCGAAATGCTGTGGCCGTGCACGATGATCGCGCCATGGTCGCGGGTATCCGATAGAAATTCGTCACGAATCCAGATCAGGTCCTGCCGGGCCTGCTTGTCCAGCGCGACACTCGGTCGTACGCCCGCGTGGCAAAAGAAATAGTCCCCCGAACGCGCCGTCAGCGGCCACCGGGCTACGTGCGCCATCAACTCGTCAGGCAACGCTTCGCGAACGTGGCGCAGCACGCGCGGGTCGTACAGATCGTCATCCTTGCCGATCGACAGACCGAAACTCTGCAGCGTCTGCCTCCCGCCCACTCTCAGCCAGGCGCGGAACGAGCGGGCGTCTCCGCCATACGTCCGCAGCATCATCTCCTCGTGATTGCCCAGCAGCATATGCTGCCCGCGCGCATGCCGGGTCCATTCATGAAGAAACCGCAAGGCCTGCGCGGATTCGGGACCGCGATCGACGATATCCCCCAGCAGGACGATATGGATGCGATCCGCCTGCCCGCGGCCGCGTGAATGCTGTTCGATCCGCCGCAACAGGTCGCGCAGAAGGTCGTAGCGTCCATGGACGTCCCCGATCACGTAAATGCGTTCGCCCTTGGCTGTTCGCCGCACGCGGTGCATAGTGCTCCTTTGTTTGGGGACTTTCATAATGCGTTGCACGCGCGCCTTGTTGCTCGGAGAGGGCTGTGCCAATCGGCCCGGAGCGAATGGCATTAGCCGCCTTGGGTGGCATCGTGCAAATGGCGAAACCGTCATGGCGTCGCAAGTGTCGGCGCTGACGGCAACGCAGGCAGGCCGGACCGATCTAGCCAGATGAAGATCATCAAGGATTTCTGGCGTCCGATGATCGTCGAAGCGCCCATCGATGCGATCTTCGATGCAGGATCGCTCGACGGATTTGCGCTGCATGGCCTGCCGCAATCCGGCGCGCTGGCGTACACCGCCGATCCTTTTGGCCTGTGGCGCGACGATCATCTTCATGTTTTCGTCGAGCAATTCGACTACCGCGACGCCCGCGGGACGATCGGCGTGCACATCGTGGACAAGCAGTTTCGCACGGTCGAAACCCGGACGGTCCTTCGCGAACCGTTCCACTTGTCCTATCCGTTCATCGTCGAGCACGATGGCGAGACCTGGATGATCCCGGAGTGTTGCGAATCCGGACATCTGCGCATCTACCGCGCTCGGACTTTCCCTTTCGACTGGGTCCTGGCGGCGACGATCGACTTGCCGGCCATCGATGCGACGCCGTTCCGCGTCGGCAACCGATGGTGGATGTTCTACGCCCCGGTCGGTTCTGCCCGTGAGCGCCTGACTCACCTCAACCTTGCCACGGCACCGGACCTCCTGGGCCCCTGGTCTCCTCATCGCGGCAACCCGGTTTGGCGCCACCAGTCCGGAGCGCGGCCTGCCGGCCCCGTCCTGACGTCGCGCGAAGGCCTCGTTCTGCCCGTACAGGATTGCACCCGGTCCTACGGCTCGGGACTTCGCCTGCTGAAAGTCGATGCGATCGATGGCGATGTGCGACTGGAGCCGGGTGGCTTCATGGCCGCGCCGGTTGCCGCCCACCCCTTCGTCGATGGCTGCCATACCTTGTCACCCGCCGGGCACGTGACGCTGATCGACGTCAAGCAGCGCCGGTTTTCGTTCTCCGGCCTGGTCAGCAGGCCGCTACGTGAGTTGCGGCGGCTGCGAACTGGGCGTGCTGCGAAAACGATGGCGGGGGACGGGTCAGAATGATACTGCGCCGCCCGTCGGCGGCGATCCGCCCCTGTGGAATCCGCAACAAATTGGTTGTCGGCTTCGCGCTGCAGTGCAAAACAGGATGCGTATGATGAAGCGCGCACGGGCGACCACCGAGATTCTCGCCATCGCTTCCGGCGGGGGGCACTGGGACGAACTGATGCTGCTCCGGTCGGCATTCACCGGCCGTTCGGTCGTCTACGCCACGACGAACCCGCAGCTGTCGATGCGCGACAACATCGTCGATCTCGCCGTTCTTCCCGACTGCAATCGCGACCAGGTACGCAAGTCCTTGCGCTGCATGTGGGCCAGCCTGCAACTCGTGCTGCAGCTGCGCCCCAAGGTGGTCGTCACCACGGGTGCGCTACCCGGGCTGTTCTGCCTGATCGCGGGACGGGTGATCGGCGCGCAGACGGTCTGGGTGGACAGCATCGCCAATTCCGATGCACCATCGCTCAGCGGACGTGTCGCCCGCCCGTTCACCTCGCTGTGGCTGACACAGTGGGAGCATCTGGCTGGCGGCAGGCGCGGGCTCTATCGTGGAGCACTGCTGTGATCCTGGTGACGGTGGGCACGCAGTTGCCGTTCGATCGCCTGATCCAGATGATGGATGCCATGGCGCCCGATCTCGGCGAACCCGTCGTTGCGCAGATCGGCCGGGCCAAGTACCTGCCCGTAAACATGGAGTGGCACAGGGTCATTGCGCCGCTCGATTTCGAAAATCTGGTCGATCGGGCGAGGGTCATTGTCTCGCATGCCGGGATCGGTACCATCCTCACCGCCGAACGGCACGGACGCAGCCTCATCCTATTCCCGCGAGCTGTCGAACTGGCCGAGCACCGCAACGATCATCAGATGGCAACGGCAAGCGCTCTCGATGGGCGCGCCGGTATTGCCGTGGCTCGTGACCAGGCATCGCTGCGTCGCTTCATCGCCGATCCACCTCCGCCTCCTCCCGCGACGCGCGACTGCCGGGGAAGAGTGGCGGTCTGCACGGAAATCGCCGGGTTTCTGACCAAGGCCTTGGGACAGGTTCGGACGTGAGTGCCATGTCATGACTGATCGAGCGGCTGTGCCCGTGCCGGACCGGGAAACCATCGGCACCAGCGAGATCGAAGTGGCCGGAAGTGCCGCCCCGGACATGCCCCCCGGGCCTGCGGATCCGTCACCGGCGCGCCGCACGGTCGAGCGGCGCAAGCGCGTGGCTGGAAGGCGGCAGGACACCGGCGACAGCGCCGGGCAGCTGGCAGACCGGCCCGTGGCGGAGCGGGCGTTGCGCATCGCCTTCGGCGCTTTCCTCGTCCTCGTGCTCTTCGGCCCGTACATGACCTATACAAGCCAAGGCAACGGCTTCGAACAGCTAATCCGCCAGATCGGCTACACGCTGATCGCGCTTGCCTCGATCATCGCCGTCCGCGGATGGGACGCACCCGCACGACTTCTGGTCATTCCCCCACCCCTCATGCTGGCGATCGCCTGGTGTGCACTCAGCGTCGTCTGGGCCATCGACCCCGCGAGCAGCGGACGGCGCTTCATCTTGCTGTTCATCGCGGCGTGGACGGCGTTCATCGTTATCCGCCAGATCGGGTATCGCACCACGATCACGATGATCCAGGGTGCACTCATCCTGCTGCTCGCGGCCAATTACGTTGCCGTTCTGGTCAACCCGCTGGGCTCGATTCACCAGGTCATGCTCGACGGAGATTCCAGCCTCCGCGGCAACTGGTACGGGCTGATGGGCCACAAGAACATGGCCGGCATCGTCTGCGCGCTGACGATCATGTTCTGCGGTTTCGACCGCGGCAAGCTGCCTCGCACCGTCCAGATCGTCGTGATGCTCGCCGCAGCCTTCTTCATGTGGAAGTCGAATTCCAAGACTTCTCTCGGCGTCTGTATCATTGCGCTGGGGGTGGCATCCACCGCGGTCTATTATCGGTTCCGCTACCGTTCCCTGGCCATCGGTGCGATGATCGCGATCGCCATCGGCCTGTTCGCCTTGCAGAACATCCTGTTCCCGATGCTCGAGCAGGCGTTGAACACGCCGATTACCTTCACGGGGCGTACCGCAATCTGGGACGCCGTCTGGGCCTTCTATCTGGATCATCCCGTATTGGGCGCAGGCTACGGCTCGTTCTGGCAGATCGGCCCAGCAAGCCCGATCTTCCGGTATGGTAAGGGCTGGGTGCAGCTCGTTTCCGAAGCGCACAATGGATATCTCGACCTGCTTGCCGCGGTCGGCCCGATCGGCCTGGCGCTCATCATCGCCGGCGCTTTCGTCGCACCGGTGCTGCTGATCCTGGCCTGGCGCCAGACACGGCGCGATAGCAGTGCCTTGCTGCTCTCGCTGGTCATCTTCTTCATCGGCCACAACTTCACCGAGAGCAGCCTGTTCGACCGTGATACGATCGGCCAGGTCTTTCTCATGATCACAATCGCCTTGGCCATGGTGGTCAACCCGCGGGTCCAGGCGGCCCAGGCGGGTAGCGACGACTTGTTTGACTGGGCCAACCGTGACGCGAACGCCGAGCTGGAAACGATGCCGGCGACGGCATCGAAGCGGGTCCGGCGGCGGCGGAGTTGAGCGCCCATGCGGCTTTGCCTGATCGGCGGCACACCTAGTCATCCTGGCGGGTTGGAAGCGTTCTGTGACCGGGCCCGTGCTGCCTTGGCCAGTGCAACGCCGCCGATCGACGTGGACCTGATCGCGACCAACACCGCCTATCGCGGCGCGCGTGCCCTGCTGGACCTGCCCATGGCGCTCGTTCGCCTGCGCCGCCTCGCCCGCTCGCATGACGTCGCGTGGGTTCAGGTCAGCAACCTGCCCGATGCGTTCTATGTGGCGTTGGCCCGCATTGCCGGCATGCGCGTTCTCGCGACACCCCATTTCGGCGCCAACAGTGCCGTACAGCAGAAGGTACTCCGCCGCGGCCTGGTGCGTTGGCTCGTGGGCCGCGCGGATGGCATCCTTCTCCTGTTTCGCGGACAAGACCACGAAATCATGCTCCCTGATCTGCCCACGACGGTTCTGGGCACGTTCCTGCCTCAGTCGGCGCTGCGTGACGGTGAAGCGGACGAGACGGTGCAACGCCGTCCTCGTCACCTCCGGCTGCTTCACGCCGCACGGTTTTCGGCTGAGAAGGGCACGTTCCACATGCTGGCACTGTGCGCCCAGCTACGTGCCGCCCACATTCCATTCGAGGCCCGCCTCGTCGGCCGATCCGATCCGGCAACCATGGACTCGATCGCCGAGGCGATCCGACAGACGGGGCTCGCAGATGTCGTCGAGCAGATCGACTGGCTCGACGAAGCGGCAATGCAGCAGCAATTGCGGTCAGCGGATGTCCTGGTCCATCTGTCGGCTATCGACAGCTTCCCCCTGATCGTGCTCGAGGCTTTGGCGGCAGATTGCCTGCCCGTCGTCCTGCCCATGGCAGGCGCGCGCGACATGGTCGAGGCCATGGGCGGGCTTTTGGCGGATCAAGCGGATCCTGCCTGCACCGCGTTTGATCGATTGGCGGAATTGACGCCAGATCAGGTGCGCGCGATGGGTCGCGCCGCGGGGGAAAGGACACGCCGCGAATACGGCTGGCCATTCATGATTCAGCGGGTGCTGACATCATGCCAACGGGCGTTGGAGCGCGTTTGAGCAAGGTGGCGGCGATGCCGTTCGCGGGATTGCGTTGGGGGACCAGCAGGCCCCGCAGCGTTCCGAAGGCAGTCAGGTTCCACTGACAGAATGAATAGACCCCGAGCGCAAGCGAACCACGCCGCAAGGTGAGAAACGCAAGTGGCACGACCAGCAAAGCCACAACAAGCCCATCCCGCCCGCTCCACATGGCGGCAACCAGCAGCACCCACCACAGGGCGACGATCGCCGTGACTCGAAGTGGCGCGAGCCGCCGAAGAACCCTGCCGAAATGCGGTCGTGCCAATGCCGCGCGCAAGACGGCCCCTGCACCATCCATGCGTCTCGAGACGAAACGACGGTACATCAGGGTATAGCCACCCTCGGTATAGCCGGCATGCGAAACAGCGGGCCGGTCGATCCGCGCCAAAGACCAACCGGCGGCATGAAGCCGCGCCGCCAGTTCGAATTCTTCGTAAGAGACAAGGTTGGCATCAGCGAAATAGCCGACCGAGCGGATGGCATCGGTCCGGTACAGGCCGCCGCCGTCCAGGCGATCGACCAGGCCTTCGCGCCGGTGATGCTCGCGCGCCATGGCGGCATTGCGGATGCGAAACTCGGCGTTGGCAAGAACCGTCTCGATGACACGGCCACCCACGCCGGCGCAACCGGGATTGGCCTGAAGGTAGGCCAGCCCCGGTGCGAGAAAGTCAGCCTCGAGCACCATGTCGCCGTCCATCAGGTAGAACCATGGGGTGGCAACCCCCTGGAACGCTAGTTGCGCACCCGCACCGCAACAGCGCTGCTCTGGATCGGCCAGACGCAGAATCGTGATCGGATAGTTTTGGGCGATCTCCGTCGTTCTGTCGGTCGAACCACTATCGGCCAGAACGACCACACCATCGAAAGGCGCGACCGCCTGCAGAGCACTTTCTATCGCCGCGGCGATGTGCGCCTCTTCATTCAACGCCTTGATCGCGACCGTTATCATCGAGATTCAGACTCAGTCCTACCAAGCCGACGAAAAGCACGCATCAGCAGGGCCGTCGAAACCCCCTCGCCGGCGCATATGGCCAGCATCGACCATTCCGGCGCTGCAATCAATACGGCAAGCAACGAGCCCACCAAGCTAATTGGTGCCGCAATGAACCTTGTCGATGCCAGGCGGTCGAACGCCCCGCGCGCCTGCATTTCCATCGCTTCGGGCAGGCACCAGCACCGGACCAGCATGGCCAGAACCCACAGCCACCCGGCCGTTCGCAGCGCAGTCAGGTCGTATCGATCATGAAAGAATTGCGCCGGCCAGACATGGAGAGCGAGGTACGTCAGCACGACCGTCCCGAGCCAGAGCAAGAGCACCATCGCGCGGAACAGCCGGCGCGTGCTCAACAACCGGTCGAAAGCCTCTTCGGCATGGAATCGGGCCATGCGCGCACGTTCAAGCTCGCTGAGTGCGTTCATGGCCACCGTGGCGGGCTTGGACAGGACAGTGCTCGCCGCGATGGCACTGAAACCCATCGGCCCCGCAATTGCGGTGACGATGTAGCTGTGCGCATTGCCGGTGGTCTCGGTGGCGATCAAGCCGACAAGCGACCAGCCGGCATAGTCGCGCCATATCGCACGATAGGCCCCTACCGCCGAACGGCTGCCGATGCCGTCGCCACGTTCGAGGATCAGCCAGGCCAAGGGCAGCGTGCCCAAGACATGCGCCGCAGCGAGAATGCCGAGCACCAGAACCAGGTCCTGATTGCCGATCCAGTAAAGCCAGCCCGTCAGGACAAGGACGCAGGCGGTGTAGAGGGCATCGGACAGGACGACGCGGCCCTGCCGCCCCTTGCTGTAGCCTGCGATCCTCAGGAACTGGCGAAGGCCCCCTGACGCGACGAGAAGCGCAAAGACGAAGCTTGCCAAGGCAGCAGCGCCGATCGCCACGGCGACGGCGAAGGCGATCAGCGAACAGGCCAGCGCAAACCAGGGTTGCAGCCGGATGACCGCCTTGGCTGCCCTTGCCCCGCCCTCGCCTCTGCCGCCCGCAGCGAGCTTGGCCAGCGGCGCGGCGAACAGGGCCCCGCCGAGCCCCCAAACGAGTTGGCTGACGATCATCAGGAAGGTGTAGCGCCCGAAACCGTCGGGCGGCATCCGCCGCAGCAGCGCGATCGTCAGGATGAACTGGGCGCCCGAACTGCCGGCCGTGCCGACGAGGGCGGCACCATATCGCACGAGGTCGCCGGTGCGCGCCCATTGCCGAACAAGATGTTGCGGCAGGAACGCGCGCCGACGACCACCGGTCATGTCATGCGTTGGCGTTTTGATAATAGCTCGAGTAGCGGTTCAGGTAGTAATAACCCGAGGCCAGCATGTCCGAGGTTTCCGACACGGCGTTGACGATGACGCCGGCCGGGGCCTTGCCGATATCCTGCAGGGCATCGAGCGCGCTGCGCACGATTGCGACCGGCGTTGCGTTCCACTTGACCACGAAGACCACGACATCGGCCATCGCCGCAAGGTTGCGCCCGTCGGCCAGGCCCACGATCGGCGGAAGGTCGAGCACGATCTGGTCGTAGTTCTGGCGCGCCCAGGCCAGGAGCTTGGCCATGCGATCGTTGTCGAACAGGTTGGTCGTGCTGAAGTAAGGCGCCTTGACCAGGATCATGTCGAGGCCGCCGTTGTCGGCATGGACGACGATGTCCGAAATCTCGGCTTCACCGCCGAGATACTCGACCAGGCCCTTGTCGCACACCACGCCGGAAGCTCCCGGAAGGGCCGCGCGTCGGACGTCGCAGTCGATGATCAGGGTGCGACGCTGGCTATCCGCCAGCGAGCGCGAGAAGGCGAGCGACGATGTCGTCTTGCCTTCGCCGGGCAGCGACGACGTGAAGGCAATGATCGCGCTGTCCGTCGGCCAACCACGCGCACCGAACAGGCCGGTACGTGCGATACGGAACGCTTCGGCGTAGATCGAGGTCGGCCGCTCGGTGATGAGCGCGGCCGGCTTGTCATCCTTGACGTTCGGGATCGCCGACAGCAGCCGCTGCCCGAGCTTCTTCTCGATGTCGTCGGTGTTGCGGACCGAGCCCGACAGCAGTTCCTGCATGGCGATCGTGGCCGTTCCTGCGATCGCGGCAAAGATGGCAGCGAGCACGATGAACAGCGGACGATTGGGCGACGACGGTTCCTGCGGGGGCACGGCCTTGTCGATGATCGTGGCCGAAGACATCGAGTTCTGAGACGCCTGCAGGCTCGCCTGCGCCTGTTCGCTCAACTGCTTGTAAAGGTCGCGCTTGGCCTCGGCCTCACGGTCGAGGGCATTGGCGGTAACGGAATCGGCAGCCTGCCCAGTGCGGATACCCTCGACCGACTTCAGCGATCCGCGAAGGCTGTCGGCCCGCGCCTGCGCCGAAGCCGCAACCGAGCCGAGCGAGGATACGATCTTCTGGCTTTCCGCCGCGATCTGCTTGTCCAGTTCCTCGAGGCCGGCATTGGTCTGGCGGGCAGACGGATGCATCGGGCCGAAGTTGGCGTTAGCCTGCTGCTGCTGCTGGACGAGCGCGGAGCGCTGCGCCTGAAGCTGGGCGATGATCGGCGAGGCAAGGACTTCCTGAACCGAGCCCACGCCGTGGCGTGCGGCTTGCGCCAGCGCCGACTGGTATTGCGCGCGCGCCGCTGCGGCGGTCGATTCCGCATCGGCTAGGCTCGAGGCGAGCGAAGGGACCTGCTGGTCGACCAGCGTACCCGACGAGGAACCGCTGCTGGTGCTCACGGTCAGGCCATGGGCCGCCTTGAAACGCGCCGCAGCATCATCGGCCTGCGTGATTTCCTGGCTGAGCTTCTGCAACTGCTGCTGATACCATTCGGCCTGCGCGCTGGCGACGCTGGTGCGCGAACCGACCGAGCCGGCGATGTAGTGCTCGGAAAATGCGTTGGCGACCTGCGCAGCCTTGACCGGATCGTTGTCGGTGAAGTTTACATCGAGCACATACGTCGTCTGCTCGCGCGCTACATTGAGGCGTCGCAGCAGTTCGTTGGCGATGCTGGTCTTGATGTCGTCCGGCGTCGCGGCACCCGCCTTTTGCGCCAATTCGACGAGGACCGGATCCTTGGTCAATTGCAGGTCGTCGACCACGCTCTTGGCCAGTGCCAGCGAATAGAACGCCGCCACCTCGGTCTCGATCGCGCCGTCCGACAGGCCCGTCTTGACCTCGTTGGTCTGTGCGGCAACCGGATCGCGCGAAGGGTCGATGCGAATGTGCGTCGTAGCAATGTACTTCGGCTTCAGGACGAAGACAACCGCCACACCTACGACGAACAGCGCCGCAAATACGAGCGCGAAGACCTTCCAGCGACGTACGAAAACATCGCGAGCCCGCAAGATCACCTCGGCGAGCGTAGATTCTTCTTGTTGGGCTATTGCGATTTCCATGTCAGGCCTGCTCAGCTGCGTGTGTCGGGTGCATTAGATTTTGAACGTCGCGGATATACCGCCCGTCGTATCCTGGATACTGTAGTCTTGCGTTCTGGATGTCGTATGACGGTTGGAGTTGATCAATCGCGCACCGAGCTCCCAATGGGGGGACACGAGATAGCGGGCTGTTAAACCCAGGCTCATGATGCGGGTGACCTGCGAGCTCGCGAAGTAGCTCTGGCGCTGGAAACCACCATTGACTCCCAGCGTGAAATTACGGCGCAGAGCGTGGGAGATGTTGCCGTATGCGTAATTTTGCAAAAACGGCGAGGAGTCGATCAAGCGTGCATCGGTGAACCGATGACCGGCTTCGATGCGAATGGTCGTAAGTGCACTGGGAAAGATTTCCGCGCGGCCTTCGGCGGTGAAACGCCCGATCGCACCGATCCCGCCCACATCATACGTGCGACGCGAATACCCAGCTGCGACCGTGAGACGGGCCAAGCCCTGTATCTCGTATCGCACGCCACCGACTGCGCGCACCCCGTCTGAATCCGAGGTCGAAATCGACGCTGTGGTCGGCCGACGATAGTCGAAGCGCACGTAGGCCATCTGGGCAAAAACCGTCAGGGCCGGGGTAAAGCTGTACTCCGCCTGCGAACTGGCGCGCATCACCGAATGGTTGCGCGCAGACTGGTCCGACTGCGTACCATCCACCAGCAGAATGCGGGCGAAGCTGAGATCGAGATATTCAAGCGAGGCGAGAAACCTGCCCCGACCAAAGCTTGATTCGGCAGTGACAGACGCACTATTCTGCCTAATGGCTGCCACAGCTGCAGCCTCAACCGTCAACTCGCCCGAAAATCGGTTGAGCGTGATCTGGTTGGCTTGGGCTTCGCCGGTCACGGAAAAACTGGACGAGACGTCAAGCTTGCCGGTGGCGGCGACTTCCCAATTGTTCTCGTTACGCCGTGTCTGCCCGATATAGCGGGCGAGATCAGCGTCAGCGGTAAGACCGACATAATGCCGCGACCAGGTCGAGTTCGCACGCACAGCCGGGCTGACCGTTACGAACGGCGTGGCAACGTTCCGCACAGCGGAGACGTACGCATTTGTCGTGCCCGCCACTTCTGTGCGCAGCTGCGGGAAGATTTCGAAAGACCCGGCCCTGATGCCCCGCGCGGCCCAGTCTCCCTGGCCTTGCTCGGTCACACCCTGCTGGCGATACGCTTCATAACCGTCGGGATAGGCCGGATTGAGCAGAACGGTTTCGGCGACCTGGGCCTGTGCCACCCCGGCGCAGACGAGCCACGTCGCAGCTGCGGCAAGCGAGCCGGCCGCGCGAAGCGCCGCGCGCTTTGCCGGTGCTGACCTGCCAGTCCAAGGCATCGAAATCGTCAAGCGAGCATCCTTGTCGCGCGGGATCATGATGCACGAGGCCCTGGTAGACCGACCGTATCAGACCCCCTTCAAATCAAACGTCAGAAATACCGCTCGGTCACGCGCAGCGTATCGCCCGGATAGATGCGCAGCGCTGGCGTCAGCGCGAATGCATCCTCGTGATCGCTGCCGGCGCGGCGGATGAACACGAACTTCTGGTTGGCGCGTGGGCTGAAACCCTTGGCGACGGCAATGGCAGCTTGGGCCGACATGCCGGGCACGTAGGGATATTGCCCGGCCAGGGCCACTTCGCCCAGGATGAAGAATGGACGGTATTGCCGGACTTCGGCCGTCACGCTCGGCGTCTTCAGATAGCCGGCGCCGTACCGCGTGGTCGCATCGGCGGCGACGTCTGCAGCCGTCTTCCCGGCAGCGGCGACGCGGCCGATCAAGGGCAGATCGACCATGCCGTCGGTTTCGACGGTATAGTCGCCCGCAATCGTCGCTTCGCCGTAGACCTGAACGTGAAGCACGTCGCCGGCATCCAGAACGTAGGGGGCTGTGGCAGGCGCCGCCTCGTACCGCTCACCACTGGAGATCAGTTGATGACCTTCGAGCGTGGAACACGCACTGGCGAGCAGGGCCGGGAGAACAACCAAGAATCGCAGAAATTTCACATTACCCCCACGGACTGCAAAAGGTTGCACGCCAGCGGAATGGCACGGCCGGTTTGCCTCCGCAACATTTTTCACCGTTTCCGATGCTGCACTGCGACATAAATCTGAGCAGCGTCCCCGCATATCGATTTACGCTTATGCATGCTCCCATTTCGCGCATTGCACCTTCAATTCAATGACTTTGAGCCCCGTCAATACGTTGTTCCTCAACGCAGGGATGAGCTTCGGATTGCAATAGCTGACAGAGCATTCGCCAAAACGGCCGGGTACGCTCCCGATTTGAGATAAGGATCGGCGCAACCTCGCCTAGGCAGGCAGGTGACTTGGGCGGGCATTCCCCGGGTTGACTCACCTACACATACCGCCCCATGCGGCAAGCACGATGGCATTGCGCGAGACGATCCAGATGCCGCAGCCTGCGAGCGCGGCCGTGACATTGCGCATTCGCATAGGCGCGCGCCATGCACTGCAGACCATCGGTTCGATCCGAACCGGGACGATCCGCAGGGGGCTTCGCGTTGCAATGTGTTCCGCCGTCCTGACGCTGCCGGCCGGTAGCCATCCGGTTGCACTCCTACCCGCTGCGCCTTGGTCGCCCGTAATCGATGGAGCCGCGAATGGCGATCCTGCAGCAGCCCGCTTCACCGCGCAGACGGCGCGGATCCTGGGCTCACCCTCGCCTGCGATCGAGCCATTGGCATTCGCGCCGCTACCAGCGGACCGGGCACGCATGCTCAATGCAGCGATCCCGTTCGCCTCCTCGGTCGGCGCTGCTGCTTTGCCCTTCGCTCTGCGCGGGGACGCGGCCAGCCAAAGTCGCGCCGCGGACTGCCTGGCCGCCGCGATGATCTATGAAGCCGGAAGCGACGACCTCGGCCAGCGCGCGGTGGCGCAGGTGGTGCTCAATCGCGTCCGCCATGCCGCATTTCCCGCAACGGTTTGCGGTGTCGTGTTCCAGGGATCGGATCGTGCGACCGGGTGCCAGTTCACGTTCACCTGCGACGGCGCGCTTGGACGGGTGATCGATCGGCGCAGATTCGCGCTGGCCCAGGCGCGGGCATGGCAAATGCTGGCAGGGGGCGTCGTCAGACAGGTCGGCCTTGCCACCCATTACCACACCGACTGGGTGCATCCGATCTGGAGCGCCGAGATGGACAAGCTGTCAGCCATCCAGACGCACCTATTTTTCCGGTGGCATGGCGCCTGGGGAAGCGACCGGGCTTTCGGCAAGCCTTACCGTGGTCAGGAGCCTGTCATTGCCGCACTGGCGGGGTTGTCGGATGCCCATCGCGCTGGCGCGCTTGCGGCCAGCCCTGTTCCGATGGCCTTCGATGAAAAGGCGGTCGAAAGCACAGGCGCGGCGCTCATACAGAATGGCAAGGCAAACACCGGTGCGCCGAGCGGCTTCAATTTATCCGGATCCAGCACCAAGCAAGCCCGCGTCGAGGCGATCGGCATCACGATGCTCCCCGGCGGCGACGGCGGCCGGCAATCGTTCCAAGCACTGGGCCGCTGCGATGGTCGGCAGGTCTGCAAGGTACTCGGCCATGTCGAGGACCGAGCCGAGGTCGCATTTGTCTACATCCGCGACCGGCGCGCCAAGTGGATGGAAGTGATGTTGTGGAATTGCGCGATTTTCCCGCGCACCAAAGCCGACGAATGCCTTGGACCCGACAACCGGCACTGGATCGATTTCGAAGGCTAGGGCACCCGCGCTCCCCTGCTGTTACTGCTCGCGCGTGACGCTCCAATGGTTGATCGAAAGCCCGCCGATGCCCTTGATCGCTTCGGAGCCGAACGCGACGCCCCATAGCCATTCGTCGCCGCGGATCGTGCCGGTCTGCTGCAACCAGGCAAGCGCGGCGCGCATGTCGATCGTTCCGCTTGTCACGTCGTCGGGGATCTGCGGCGCAAACATGCAGAACTTGCCGTCGCGACGAACCTCCCAGGCCCGGCCCTGCGGGTCCGTGTAACGGCCGACGAGTTGCGCGGCCTCGAAATACCGGCGCGAGTGAGCCGGTGCATGGAGCAGCCAGCCGACCTCCAGAAGCTTGGCCTCCGGATCGGTCGGGCTCGATCGCAGGTAGAACTCGGTGAGGACATTGGCATCGCCGTAACGGTTGTCGATCGACCAAGCGAAATCCTGCGAGAAGCGGCGCACGGCGTTGACCCGTGCGGGCGGGATCGCCTTCTCCGGCTCGCCGCCATCGTAGTTGCCGTGCATGACGGCCTGATACGACCACACCCCCGGCCCGCTCCGCGGGGAGAACGGCAGCCAGCGCCAATGCGTCGTCGTGTTGTCGGGGAAGCGCTTGAGATCGACGGCGATCGTATCGGCGTGGGGCGCCCACCAGCGGGTCAGCGCAGAGCGCTCGCCACCCCACGGCTGGGCGTAGGCAAAATAGAGACCTTGCGAATAGGGGGTCTTCGCCGCCACCACGACCTGGCCCGGACCTGGCCGGGCCGCTGTCGACCACACCGCCACTGCGCCGATTGCCATACAGGCGGCAAGTCCGCCCACCGCCCAACGCCACGCTTTCAACGCCATCTCCTTGCCGCAATGCAGCAAGGTGTGTAGCAGGCGCGGAGGCACTGCTGAAGCGATAAACCGCCGCCGCCTCGACCGTGACGCCGAGGCGAACGGGTTTTCGGCTCAACCGGATCCATGAGAGTCAAAAGGATAGCGCGTGGCAACAAGGCTGGAATGGCTGGTTCGCGACGAAACGCTGGTTCTCCCGGCGCCCGCCCCTGCGAGCGATCCGCCATCTGCCGATTTTACTGCCGTTGCCCAGCAACTGGCGCATCGCGACTTCAGCTTCACGCAGATCTTCAAGGTCGACCGCTGGCTGCAGGCCCTCAGCTTGCAGGGACGGGCGCCAGAGCACATGCGTCCGCTGCGCATCGCGGTGCTGGGGGCCGCAACGCTCGACCACCTGGTGCCCGCGCTACGCGTCGTCGGGCTTCGCCATGGTTTCAATATTGATATCCAAGTCGGCCACTACGGGCAGTATCTTGCCGATGTCATGGACCGAAACAGCCCTCTCCATGCCTTCGCGCCCGACGTGGTGGTGCTGGCGCTCGATGCTGCGCACCTCGTGGGCGAGGCGGTACAGCCCGACGGCGGGCGCGTGCTCGATGAGACGTTCGCCCGACTGCGTGCGCTATGGCGTGTGCTGGTTGGCGAACTGGGCGCGCAGGTCGTCCAGCAAGCCGCTTTGCCCCGAATGCCCGCACTGCTCGGCAACAACGAACATCGGCTCGGCGGTTCGCCGGCTGCGCTGGTCCAGACGTTCAACGCGCGTTTGCGTAACGAAGCCGACGCTGCAGGTGTGGATGTTCTCGCGATCGACACGCAAGTCATGCGCGATGGCCTGTCGGCCTGGCACGACCCCGTCCTCTGGCTGAAGGCACGGCAGGAAATTTCACCGGCCGCTGCCCAACACTACGCCGAACTCACGTGCCGGCTTGTGTCCGCGCGCCGCGGCGGATCGGCGAAATGCCTCGTGCTCGATCTCGACAACACGCTGTGGGGCGGGGTCATCGGCGACGATGGCCTCGACGGCATCGCCATCGGGCAGGGCAGCCCCGAGGGTGAGGCATTCCTGGGGTTCCAGCGGTACGTTCTCTCGCTGATGGAACGCGGGGTGATTCTCGCGGTCTGCTCCAAAAACGACGAGGCCAATGCCCGTGCGGCGTTCGAGCGCCATCCCGACATGCTGCTGCGGCCCGAACACATCACCGCATTCCTGGCGAACTGGGACGACAAGCCCACCAATCTGCGCCGCATTGCCGACCAGATCGGCATCGGGCTGGATGCGCTCGTTTTCGTCGACGACAACCCCTTCGAGCGCGAACTTGTGCGCCAGACGCTGCCGATGGTCCGCGTGCCGGAAATGCCCGACGACGCTGCTCTTTACGCTGATCGCCTCGCCAGCGCCGGATATTTCGAGGCCGTGGCCCTGACCAGCGAGGATGCCGCACGCACGCAGCTTTACGCCGCCAATGCCGCACGAGCGCGCCTGCGCGACGAGGCGACCGATCTGGCCGGGTATCTGGCCAGCCTCGACATGGCGCTCGAATGGCAGCGCGTGGACCGCAGTGGCCTGGCCCGCGCCACGCAGCTTGCCAACAAGACCAACCAGTTCAACCTCACGACCCGCCGCTACAGCGAAGCCGAGATGGCGGCGCTGATCGTCGATCCCGCCGCCTGCGTCCTGCAGTTCCGGCTCCGCGATCGCTATGGCGACAATGGCGTCATCGCCCTGATCGTGGCCGTGCCGGCACAAGCGCCCGCCGCGCTTGAAATCGATGCCTGGCTGATGAGCTGCCGGGTGCTGGGACGGGACGTCGAGCGGGCCTGTCTTGCGGTTCTGGTGGCCGAAGCCGCGGCCGCCGGCGTGACCGAACTTCAGGGGGTGTTTCGCCCTACGGCGCGAAACGACATGGTGCGCGACCATTATGCGCGCCTCGGCTTTACGGCCGTGTATGAAGGCGACGACGAAACGCGTTGGCGGCTATCGACCGCAGCGCCGGTCGGAGCGCCCAGGGCGATCCGCGTTGTCCCGCAAGTGGCGGCGGGGGACTAGCCAGAGCGGCATGGGGGCACGATGAAGCAGCAATTGAAGCAGGCGTGGGTGCTGGCCAATCTGGTGCGGCTCTGGCCCAGCCTGATCGCCCTGGCGTCGAGTGGACAGGACGCGCCGATCCGCGCCGACATTCGTCGCTGGGCATCGATCCTGTTCAAGGAAGAGCATCTCTCGCCCCGCGGCATAGTGTGGCGCCATTGCTGGCTCATGGTCTTCTACCGCGAATACAGAAACCTGGCCTACCTGCGCCTGCCCCTTGCGCGCGCCTACGGCTGGTTGATGCCCAAGCTCGACAGTCTTGCCATCTATGTTCCCGACCTGGGACCGGGATGTTTCATCCAGCATGGCTTTTCCAGCATCGTGTCGGCGCAGCGCATCGGCGCCAATTTCTGGCTCAATCAGCAGGTGACGATCGGCTATTCCAACGATACCGACGTGCCGTGGATCGGCGATGACGTGACCGTGAGGCCTGGTGCGCGGATCGTCGGCCGGCTCAAGATCGGCGACGGGGCAACGGTCGGCATGAACACCGTCGTCACCGGCAATGTTCCGCCCGGCGCAACCGTGTTTGGGGTGCCGGGACAGATCATCTGGCGCAAGCCGAAAGCCTGAGGACCCAACCGACGTGACCCGAAGCGAAATCACCGAAACCCTGACCGGGCTGTTCCGCGACATCTTCTACGATGACGATCTCGTCCTGCACGACGAGATGACGGCAAACGATGTCGAGGCCTGGACGTCGCTGACGCACATCAACCTGATCCTCGCGGTGGAAGAAGCGTTCGAGATCAAGATCCGCTCGAACGAGATCGAGAAGCTGACCAACGTAAAGGCGCTGATCGACCTGCTCGAAAGCAAGCTGGGCTAGGTCGTCCCCGCGCCCAGCACGATGCCGAGGAGTTGCTCGGGCTGATCGGCCATGACGAAATGCCCTGCCTCGGCCTCGTGGTATTCCCAGGCCGGATCCGCCCTTACCGCCTCGGCAAAGCGGGCGAAGGGGGTGGGTGACCAGCCGCTGGCGAAGACATAGATTCGGCGGCGCACTTGTGCCTCTTCGCCGCCGAGGCGCACGGCTTCGAGCAGGGTGAGCAGTGGATGCGGCGTGAGGCCAGGGTGCGCAAAGTCGGGGAGCGGGGCGACCGCGCCGGGCTGGTGCTTTTGCGAGTCGATGTAGTGGGCGTGCTCCCACTCGCCGGTGAGGTCCCACAGCGACTGGCCGTCGGCGGGCAGGAAGGCATCGACATAGACCAGCGCGTCGATTCGCGATCCGATCCTCGCGGCGACGCCGGTCACGACCATGCCGCCATAGCTGTGCCCAACCAGCACGAAACGCTCGAAGCCCGCGTCGTCTGCCGCTGCGACGACGTGCGCGACATGGTCGCTCAGCGTGATGCCGGGGTGGAAGTTCGCGGCATCGGCGCCGAGGCCCGGCAGGTCGACCGCCACGACGCGGTGCCCTGCCGCGACCAGTTCGCGGGCCAGCCTTTCATAGCACCATGCGCCGCCCCAGGCGCCGTGGACGAGGATATAGTCCACCATCGCCGTGCCCGTCCGGTCAGTTGACGGGGTGGCGGCGGTTGTAGTCCTGGATCCATTCCACGGTCTTGCGCAGGCCGCCGAAGGGATAGAAGTGCAGGCGCACGCGGCCGTGTTCGGGGCCCAGTTCGCGCGCGAAGGTGTCGACCAGCTTGTCGGGGCCGGCACTGCCGATGAGGTTGCCCAGCGAAATGCCGTACTTCTTCATCACGCTGGCCGAGGCGCCGACGCCGCAGCGCGCCGCGAACGAGAGCAGGCGCTTGATGCCGGCAGGCCCGGGCACGCCGATCCGCACGGGTGCGTCGATCCCGCGCGCGCGCAGCGCCTTGAGCCAGGCGAGGAACGAGTCTGCGTCGAAGCCGAACTGGGTGACGATCAGCGGGGCCATGCCGCGCGCCGAAATCTCGGCCACCTTCTTGTCGAGCACGGCCCAGCACTCGGCTTCGGTCATGTTGGGGTGGCCGTCGGGGTGGCCGCCAACGCCGATCGCGGTGATCCCGGCACGCTCGAAGGCGCCGGTGGCGATGAGCGCGGAGCTGTCGAAGAACGGGCCTTGCGGCTCGGCCGGGTCGCCGGCGACGATGAAGCAGCGGCGCACGCCGGCCTGCTCGACCACCGCCTTGAGATAGGCTTCGAACTCCGCGGCATCGGTGATGCGCCGGGCGGAGAAGTGGGGCATGGGCTCGAAGCCCAGCTCACGCACCGCGACGGTCGCGGCGATCCGCGCGCCGGCTTCCTCGCCGGGGAGGAAGGTCACGGCGACGGGCGTGTCGGCGGGGATCAGGGGCGCGGCCTCGCGCAGGGACTCGATGTCCTTGGCGGTCATTTCCAGCGAGTAGCCGTCGGTGATGCCGGCGGGTTCCTTGTCCCAATTGGGATGAATCTGCGCGTATGCCATGTCTGATCCCTCGCCCATGTCTTGCTTTAATAGTCGTGGTGCGGACCGCCCCCGCCGCCATGGCGACGGGGGCTTGTCCTGCAGGTCGACCTTAGCGGCCGGTGCGCCAGCCTTCGGCGTACTGCTCGCGCGCCACGCGGCTGTACGGCACCGGCGAGACGATCGCGCGCACTTCGATCTGCTTGTGCGGCTCGACCGTGGTCTTCTTGGTGCCGCCGTTCTCTTCACCCCAGACGACGCGCAGTTCGGTGCCGACGGGGATCTCGTGGTCGACGGTGGCGAGGCTCAAGGCCTGCTTCTCGTTGTACGAGTAGCCGGTGAACATCGACAGGCCGACGGTCTTGCCCGAGGCATCGACGACGCGGTCGTAGTTCGACGAGGCATAGTTCGCGAGCGGAACGTCGAAGAACTTGTACTGCTCGCCATCGGGGTTGAACAGCGAGGCCGTGATCTTGGCCATGTCCTCGGGGTTCCAGGCCAGCGTCACCTTCTTGCGCTGCTCGGCGGGGTTGAGCGCCTCGAGCGCCTCGCGACCGTGGAACTCGTGATCGAACTTCACGAACGAGCCGTAACCCAGCTCCCACGGGTTGAGGTAGTAGTCCTCGATGTTGTCCGAGACGAACGAGCCACCGATCGAGCCGGTCGCTTCATAGCTGTCGGCGCCGAGCCATTCGCGGAAACCCTTGAGCTTTTCGCCGGTATAGATGGCGGGCAGCGGCGAGGGGATCCAGCCGGATTCGAGCGTGTTCGACGGATAGGCGCGGCTGCCGCAAGCGACGAGGCCGAATTCCTTGCCCGCCTCGAGAATCGCGGCGCGGATCTCTTCCTGCTCGGCATAGGGACCCCAGATTTCGAGGCCCGGAGCGCCTGACATGCCGTGGCGCAGCGTGCGCACGGTCTTGCCGGCGATGTTCATGGTGCTCATGTTGAAGAACTTGAGCTGCTCGAGCGGGCCGCCATGCAGCTTCTCGATCACGGCCCAGGCATTGGGGCCCTGGATCTGGAAGCGCCATTCCTTGCGGCTCACTGGCTTGCCCATCGGGCGCATCGGCGAACGGTCGTCGAGTTCGATCTCGCAGTCGTAGCCACCGGTGGCAGCGTGGTAGCGCAGCCAGTTCGACGCGGGCGCGCGGCCGACGTAGGTGAAGCTTTCTTCTTCTTCCCAGAAGATGATGCCGTCGCCAATGACATGGCCATAGGGCGTCGTCGGCACGTACTGCTTGGCCTTGTTGACCGTCCAGCCCTTGGGGCTGTTGATCATGGTGTCGGACAGCAGCTTGAGCGCGTCCTTACCGCGGATGTAGAGGTTCACCATGTGGTGCGACTGGTCGAACAGCACGGCGGAATGCTGCCAGGCCCACTGCTCGGAACGCCAGTTCGAGAACTCGGGCGCGACCACCGGATAGACATAGGCGCCCAGCTGCGAGTTGCGCAGCATGCCGACGATGTCCGGCGTTTGCTGCAGAAGCTGGTCAAGATTGCTTGCGGCCATTCGATTCTCTCCCGACTGAAAATGGCTAGTTGAATTTTGTATGCAACACATACAATATCGAATAAGATTCGCAATGGCAAATCGTGCAGTCTGTGCGACACATGCGACGGGAGAGAGAACACCATGACGGCACCGCTGATTTTGACCATCTCGTGCACCGACGTGCCCGGCATCGTCGCCCGCGTCTCGGGCACATTGTACGAGCAGGGCGCCAACGTGCTCGAGGCGCAGCAGTTCGACGACCAGGAATCCGGCAAGTTTTTCATGCGCGTGGTGTTCGATCCCGGCGAGAAGTCGGCCGAAATGCTGCGCGCCGCGCTGGAGCCTGTTGCGCAGCAATACGACATGGACTGCAACCTGCGCGACACCGCGCACAAGCGCCGTGTCGTGATGATGGTCTCCAAGTTCGACCACTGCCTCGGCGACCTTCTCTACCGCGCCCGCATCGGCGAGCTGCCGATGGAGGTCGTCGCGATCATCGGCAACCACCCAAAGGAAGCGCTGTCGATTTCGCTGATCGGCGACATCCCCTATCACCACCTGCCGATCACCAAGGACACCAAGCCGCAGCAGGAAGCGGAAGTGAAGCGCATCGTCACCGAGACCGGCGCCGAGCTGGTCGTGCTGGCACGCTACATGCAGATCCTGTCGGATGACCTGGCCGCGTTCCTCTCGGGCCGCTGCATCAACATCCACCACTCGTTCCTGCCCAGCTTCAAGGGCGCGAAGCCCTATCACCAGGCCCACGCGCGCGGGGTCAAGATGATCGGGGCGACCGGCCACTACGTGACCGCGGATCTCGACGAAGGCCCGATCATTCACCAGGACGTCGAGCCGGTGACGCATGCGGACCGTCCCGACGATCTCGTGCGCAAGGGCCGCGACATCGAACGCCGCGTCCTGGCCGAAGCGGTGCGCCTGCACCTCGACGACCGCGCGCTGGTCAACGGCAACAAGACGGTCGTGTTCAAGAGCTGACCGTCGACGGAGGAAGGATCGAACCGATGCAGGTGAACGCACTCGACCACGTCAACGTGATCACCGATCGCCTCGACGACACCTGCCGGTTCTATGTCGCGCTGCTCGGCCTCGAGCGGCGCGACGCCCCTCCCCCGCTGACGCCGCAGAACGCGCAGTGGCTTTACGACAAGGGCGGGCGCGCCGTGCTGCACATCAACAGCACCGACTGCCCGCGCACCTTCGATCGCACGGTCAAGCCCGGCGCGCTGACCGGGGCGATCCATCACATCGCGCTCAATTGCTCGGGCCATGACGAAGTTCTGGCGCGGATCGCGGCGATGGGCCTCGATTGCCAGCGCAACACCGTCAGCGCGATCGCCCTGCGCCAGATCTTCGTCGCCGATCCCAACAATGTGCTGCTCGAGCTGAATTTTTTCGGCGATTGAGCAGCAGGCCCCGCGCCCGCCGCATGCTGCGTGGCCCTTGACCCCCGCGATGCGCCGTTCCATGCCGCGCGCATGGACCAGAACGCCGCCACGCTCGACCGTCTCGAAGCCACGATCGCCAGCCGGCGTGCGGGCGATCCCGATGCCAGCTATGTCGCCCGGCTCCACGCCAAGGGCCTGGGCAAGATCGCGCAGAAAGTGGGCGAGGAAGGTGTCGAGACGGTGATCGCCGCGCTCTCGGGCAGCGAGCAGGAGCTGGTCGGCGAAGCCGCGGACCTCGTGTTTCACCTCATGGTCCTGCTAGGCGCGCGCGACGTGCCCTTCGCGCGCGTGCTGGCCGAACTCGATCGCCGCGAGGGGCTGTCGGGCCTTGCCGAAAAGGCCGCCCGGCCGCGGGACTGAGCATTTCGCAAATCCGAACGACGAGGACCACCATGCCGATCGATGCCACCCTGCCCTACGACGACCAGAACGTCTTCGCCCGCATTCTTCGCGGCGAGATCCCGTCGCGCAAGGTCTACGAGGACGAGTTTGCCCTCGCCTTCCACGACATCGCCCCGCAGGCACCGGTCCACGTGCTCGTCATTCCCAAGGGCGCCTATGTCAGCTGGGACGATTTCTCGGCGCACGCCCCGGCCGACCTCATCGCCGGCTACGTCCGCGCGGTCGGCGCGGTGGCCCGGGATCTGGGCCTGGTCGCACAGGGCTATCGCCTGCTCGGCAACGTCGGCGGGCATGGCGGGCAGGAAGTGCCGCACCTGCATGTCCACCTGTTCGGCGGGGCTCCGCTCGGACCGATGCTGGCAGGTTAAGCCTTTCGCATTGCAGCAGGATGGCATAGGCTTGTCGCCTCCATCCGTCGCAAGGCAGCCACGCTTCGTCCATGCACCGCGCTGAACCGCCCTCCGGCCGGATCGACGGCCAGACCCACCTCTTCGGGGTGCGCGTCTATTACGAGGACACCGACCTGTCGGGCGTGGTCTATCACGCCAACTACCTGCGCTGGTTCGAGCGGGCGCGGTCGGACCTGCTGCGCTGCCTCGACATCGACCAGCGCGCCGCGCACGAAGCCGGCGAAGGCGCCTTTGCCGTGACGTCGATCGACTTGCGCTACGCCAGCCCGGCGCGGCTGGACGACGTGGTCGCGATCGCCACCCGGCTCGCGGTGCGACACGGCGCCAGCTTCACCCTGCTTCAGGAGGCGTTCAGGGACGCCACCCTTCTGTGCAGCGCGCGCGTTCGTGTTGCCTTCGTCACGCCCGGTGGCCGGCCGCGCCGCCTGCCGCCCGCCTGGCAGGATGCCCTTGCAACCCTGCTAGACCCTTCCGGGACCGCTCCCGCCATGGACCTTGAGAAAGCCCAGTCATGATCTTGTCGACCCTTGCCGCCGCCGCGGGCGTGACTGCCGGCGCCCCCACCCGATTGAACCCGGTGGCCCTGTTCCTCCACGCCGACATCGTGGTGCAGATCGTGATGACCGCGCTGGTGCTGGCCAGCATATGGGTGTGGATGATCATCGTCTCGTTCAGCCTGCGCATGGCCGGCGTCTCGCGCCGTTCCACCAGGTATGAACAGGGCTTCTGGGAAGCCCGCGACATCGACGCCTACCACAAGGAAAACGGCAAGGGCGACATCCCCTCGGCGCGCGTGGTGAGCGCGGCCCTTGGCGAATGGCGCCGCAGCACCGCCGGCAAGTCGCTCGATCGCGAAGGCACCCGCCAGCGCCTGCAGACCGCGATGGACAGCGCGATCGCGGTGGAGACCGACAGCCTCTCGGGCCGGCTCAACTTCCTCGCCACCGTCGGCTCGGTTGCGCCGTTCGTCGGCCTGTTCGGCACGGTCTGGGGCATCATGGACAGCTTCTTCAACATCGGCGCGCAGGCCAATTCCTCGCTCGCCGTGGTCGCCCCGGGCATTTCCGAGGCACTGTTCGCCACCGCGATCGGCCTCGTCGCCGCCATTCCCTCGGTGATCGCCTACAACCGCTTCAGCAACACGGTGAACCGCTTCGAGGCGCGCCTCTTCCGCTTTGCCGACCGCTTCCACGCGACGCTCAGCCGCGAACTGGAGCAGTAAGCCGTGGCGATGAACATGAGCCAGGGCGGAGGTGGTGGCGGGGGCCGCCGGCGGCGTTCGCGCGGCGCGCCGATGGCCGAAATCAACGTGACCCCGCTGGTCGACGTCATGCTCGTGCTGCTCATCATCTTCATGGTCACCGCGCCGATGCTCACCGCCGGGGTGCCGATCGACCTGCCCGACAGCAAGGCCGAGGCGCTGCAGGAAAAGAAGAACGAGATCACCGTCAGCATGGACGCCTCGGGCCGCACCTTCCTCGACGACCAGGAACTGGCGCCGGGTGAACTGGCCGACCGTCTTGCCGCCGTTCCCCGCCCCAACGGCGAGGCGCCGCTGGTGACACTGCGCGCCGACAAGGGGCTCGATTATGGCCGCGTCATGGCGGTGATGGGCGAATTGAACGCGGCGGGCATGAAGCAGATCTCGCTGGTGAGCAATGGCGTGGGCAGCGCCCCGGCGGCCGAGGCCACGCCCTGATCCCATGGCGAGCCGCGATACGCCTTTGACACCGGCGCCGCAGGGCCGCCTCAGCCGCGCCGAGATGGCCGGGCTGGGCGTGGCCGTGCTCGCCCATGCCGCGCTGATCGGCGCGCTGACGCTGTCCCCGCCGGGCAAGTCGATCCAGCCGCCGCCCGAGCGGATGACCGTGACGATCGCGGACGAAGTGGCCGACAAGGCGACCTCGCCCGATCCCGCCGCCGAGGCCGCACCCGACATCGCGCCGCAACTGGGCGAGCAGCAGGCCGCCGCCGAGCCGGAGTCGGCGCCTCCCCAGCCCCAGCCGCAGCCTGCCCCGCCGCAACCGGCGCCGCCGCCACCTGCGCCGCCCCGGCTCATACCACCAAGGCCGACCCCGCAGCCGGCCAAACCGCAACCGCCGAAGCCTACGCCCGCGCCGCGCCCGGCGCCCCGGCCCCAGCCCGCGCCACCGCGTCCGGCTCCGGCGAAGCCTGCACCGGCCCAACCTGCTCCAGCACGCCCTGCGCCATCACGCCCCGCACCCGCCCGCCCCGCTACGGCGCCGGCCAAGCCCGCGCCGGCCGCGCCCGCTCGCCCTGGGGCCACCGCAGGCAAGCCCACGGCGAAGCCGCCCACCAAGGCGCCCGCCGGCGGCAGCCGCATCGGCAGCGACTTTCTTGCGGGCGTGGCCGGTGCGACCAAGCCGGGCACGGCCAAGACACCGCCCGCCGCCGCCGTCGGCCCCGAAGTGCGCGCCTCGCTTGGCATGGCGATCTCGCGCCAGATCAAGCCGCACTGGAATGGCCCTTCGGGTGTCGATGTCGACAAGCTCGTCACCGTGGTCGCATGGAACCTCAACCCCGATGGCTCGTTGGCGGGGCGACCCGTGGTCGTTTCGCAGTCCGGGATCACCGATGCCAACCGCGCCCAGGCCAAGCGCCATGGGGAACTGGCAGTCCGCGCCGTGGAACTGGCCGCACCGTTCGAGCTGCCGCCGCAATACTACAACAGCTGGAAGCGCGTCTCCGCGTTCCGCTTTGACTGGAAACTGTCGCAATGAAGCGTTTTGCTCCGACGTGCCTCATCCTTGCCATTGGGCTGGCCCAGCCTGCCCTGGCGCAGCAGCAGGCGTTGCCGGCCTCGGCGGCGCCGCAGGCGGCCACCACCGCCGCGCCCGACGACGGCGGGCTGACCGGATCGGTCACCGGCGAGGGCGCCTGGCAGGATCTCGGCGTCGCGATCCCGGCCTTCCCCACCGACAACCCGGTGCCGACGGCGGCCGAGGGCGGCGACACCGCGGCGCTGGGCAAGAGCCTGGCGCGTGTGGTCTATAACGACCTCAGGAACAACGGCCTGTTCAAGCCGACCGGCCCGGATGCCCTGCCCGCGATTGCCTACCAGCAGGTGACCGCCCCGGGCTTTGCCGACTGGCGTGCGCGCTCGGCCGAAATGCTGGTACAGGGCTTCGTGCGCGCCGCACCCGACGGCCGGCTGACGGTCGGCTGCTATCTCTACGACGTCGCGCTCGGCAGCGAACTGGCCCGGCAGGGCTATGTCGTGCAGCCCGCCGAATGGCGCCGCGCCGCGCACAAGTGCGCCGACATGGTCTATTCGCGCCTGTCGGGCGAAAGCCCGTTCTTCGACAGCAAGATCGCCTACATCGCCGAGACCGGCCCCAAGGATCACCGCCGCAAGCAGCTGGCGATCATGGATTCGGACGGCGCCAACCACCGCTTCATCACCAATGGCCAGGCGACCGCGCTGACCCCGCGCTATTCGCCCGACTACAGCAAGATTGCCTACCTGTCGTACCTCAACGGCAACCCGCGAATCTATGTCTACGACATCGGCAGCGGCACCCAGCACCTCGTGCTGCAGAGCCGCAATCCCACCTTCGCGCCACGCTGGTCGCCCGATGGCAAGTCGCTGCTGTTCTCGATGGCGATGGGCGGCAACACCGACATCTATCGCATCCCCGCCACCGGCGGCACGCCGACGCGGCTGACCAACACGCCGGGCATCAACGTCGGCGGGTCGTATAGCCCCGATGGCAGCCGCATCGTATTCGAAAGCGACCGCGGCGGCAGCCAGCAGATCTACGTGATGAATGCCGATGGCACCGGGCAGAAGCGCATCAGCTTCTTCGGCGGCCGCGCGGCCACCCCCGAATGGAGCCCGCGCGGCGACCAGATTGCCTTCACCTGCATCTGCGGCAACCTCCGCGTGGCGGTGATGAACCCGCAAGGGGGCGCAATGCGCTTCCTCACCAATTCGTGGCAGGACGAGGCGCCGACCTGGGCGCCCAACGGCCGCATCATCCAGTTTTTCCGCACCGAGAAGAACTCGGGTCGCACCGGCATCTGGCAGGTCGACCTGACCGGCCAGAACGAACGCAAGCTCAATACCCCCGTCGATGCCTCGGACCCCGCATGGGGACCGGTGCTGCCCTAACCGTCAGCCAAGTTCAGGAGACCCCGCATGAACCGCACGATCGCTGCCGTCACCATCGCTGCCGCCAGCCTTTCGCTGGCCGCCTGCTCGTCCACCTCGAAGAAGACCGCTGCCGAGCTGCCGCCGCCGCCGACCGCCGAGACGACCACCACTGAGCCCGCACCAACCGGCCCCACCGCAGGCAGCCAGGCCGATTTCGTCGCCTCGGTGCAGTCCGACACCATTCACTTCGACCTCGACCGCTACAACATCGATGCGCAAAGCCAGGCGATCCTGCAGAGCCAGGCGCAGTGGCTGGGCCGCTACCCCAACAAGATGGTCACGATCGAGGGCCATGCCGACGAGCGCGGCACGCGCGACTACAACATCGCGCTGGGTGAACGCCGCGCCAACGCCGCCAAGAACTTCCTCATCAGCCTGGGCATCGACGGCAGCCGCATCAACACCGTCAGCTATGGCAAGGAACGCCCGATCGCGCTGGGTTCGGACGAAGCCAGCTATGCCCAGAACCGCCGCGCGGTGACGGTTACCGTACAATAAGGGCCTCTTGCGCCGGGCTACCCCCGGCGCCTATCTAGCCCCCATCAGGCGCCCTGCGTGGCCATCCGGCTGCACAGGGCGCTGTCGTTTCAAGAAGGTTCGAGGCAGGCAGCGCCGATGGCACGGCAAGGGCGATCCACAGACTGGGGCTTTCCCCGCTGGCGCGGCTACGGCAGTGGCCGCGAGGCCGCCGAAGTGCGCCTGTGCGACCGCGCCGGCTGCAACAATCCCGGCAACTGCCCCGCGCCCAAGTCTCCCAACAGCCCCGACCGCTGGTACTTCTGCGAGAAGCATGCCGCCGAATACAACGCCGGCTGGAACTACTTCGAAGGGCTGGACAAGGAAGAAGCCGAGCAGCGCGAGCAGGCCGAGCGCCGCACCAGCCGCGAATATCGCGAGGCCTCGTGGCAGGCCTGGGCCGGGCCCGGTGATGGCAGCCGCAGCCGTGACGAACTGCGCGCGCTCGAGGTGCTGGGGCTGGACCCCGACGCCGATTTCGAAGCGATCCGCAAGGCATGGCGCACCAAGGCCAAGCTGGTCCACCCCGACGTGCGCCCGGGCGACGCCGCGGCGGCCGAGGAGTTCCAGAAGCTCCAGCTCTCGTACGAGGTGCTGCGCGCGGCAGAGGAACGCCGCGAATGGAAGAGCTGATGCCCCGCGCCTGACGTGGCCGGAACGGTCCAGGGGTCGCTGACCGCCAGTTGCATCGCCCCGCCTCGTTCCTTGGAACGAGAACCATAGTCCAATTTTATCCCTCCCCCGCGAGGCGCATCGTTGCGCCGTGCCCTTTGGGGCAAATAAGCATGTGAGGGGAAGGACGATGAAGGCACGCAAGGGGCTGGCGGGCGCAATGCTCGCCGCGATGATAACGCTCGGCGCCACGCCGGCCATGGCCGGCACCTCTGCCGCGCTGCTCAAGCGGCTGCACGAGAAGGGCATCCTGTCCGACGAGGAATACCAGCAGCTGCTGCGCGAGGACGAGGCTGACCAGGCCGCACCGCCGGCTGCCGCTCCCGCCGTCGCCCCGGCCGGGCCTTCCGCCAGCTTCCCCGAACCCGAGCGCATGGTGCGCCGCACGCCCGCCGGCGTCGGCCTCGAGGTCGGCGACGTGACGCTGACCTTCTCCGGTTCGGTCAACGGCTTCTACGTCCACGACAATCCCGACACCCCGACCGCGCGTACCGCCGTGGCGGGCGGCATCGCCAATGTTGGCGGCAACAGCACGTCATCGGTGCGCAACGGGCTGCTCCCGGGCTTCCTCAAGGTCGAGGTGACCACCAAGCAGGCCGGCTGGGACGTCGGCGCGCACTTCGGCATGTACCCCGGCATCAACAGCGCGGCCTGGGGCGCGCTCGGCGCCAACAACGGTGGCCAGCCCACCGCACTCGCCACCGCGGGCATCGACTTCCGCCAGACCTACCTCACCTTCGGGCGCGCCGGCTTCGGCGAGATCAAGATCGGCCGCGACATCGGCCTGTTCGGCTCCGATGCCATCCTCAACGACATCACGCTGCTGTCGTCGGGCGCGCCGGGCGGCAACGTGGCGCCGGCCAACACCACGCTGGGCCGCATCGGCTCGGGCTACATCTACACCGACTTCCAGCCGCAGATCACCTACACCACCCCCTCGCTCTCGGGCTTCAAGGTCGCGGCGGGTATCTTCCAGCCGCTCAGCTCGCTGACCGGCCCGGCCGAACAGAACGGCTCGCCCGGTTTCCAGGCCAAGCTGAGCTACGACGGCAAGATGGGCCCGGTGGGTGCGCATTTCTGGCTGTCGGGCATCACGCAGAAGCATGACACGCTCAACCGCGCGGCCGAATATACCGGCAAGGGTCTCGACGTCGGTGCCAAGCTGACCGTCGGCCCGGTCACTGCGGTCGGCTACTACTACACCGCCTCGGGCCTGGGCACGACCGTGCTCAACCTGTTCGACTCCGACGGCCGCGGCAACGCGCGCGACAGCCACGGTTTCTACGCCCAGGCCCTCGCTACCTTCGGCAAGATCTCGGTCGGTGGCTCCTATGGCGAAAGCAACCTGAGCTACGCCAACAACCTCGACGCGACGTCGAACCCGACGCTGGTCAAGGCCAACAGCAGCTATGTCGGCCAGGTGCGCTATGGCCTGACCAGCTGGGTGACGCTGATCGGCGAATACGTTTCGGCCAAGGCCAAGGCGCACAACGGCAACAGCGCCAAGTCTGACACGGTCGCGGTGGGCGGCATCCTGTTCTTCTGAGGTCCCTTACGAGACGATCCACGTCCTCGTCGCTTGCTCTCCAGGCGACGAGGCCTTGGCCGGATCACCCCGCCCGGGTGGTCCGGCCTTTTTTTGGCAGGACCGTCTGTGCGTCACCCGGGTTGTCCGCCGCCAGCATGAACGGGGCCGCGTCGACGCGGGAAAAGGCCGGCGCCTTGATCGTCGTACGCACGAGCATCAGCGGCCGCCACCCGGGGTTGGACAGGCTTACCAGACGGCGCAGGGCAAACCGGGACCAGCGCGAAAGGCGACCGGCCCTGGCGAGGGCATAGTCGAGCGAGGCATGGCTTTCGATCCAGACCAGCCTGGTCTCGTCGGGTGCGCAGTCAGGGACCGGATCGCGTGTCGGACGCCCCCTCAGCCGCGCGAGCAGACCGGTGAGCATACCGGGTTGCGGCCAGGCGATCGCCTCCGGCGACGGCGCAGCGCCGACCACCAGCCGCTGCGCGCGACCAAGCGCAAAGATGTATGTGACCGGCGAGCCCATTGCCCTGTGGTGCCACAGTGGCCGCACCTGGCCAGATAGCAAACTATCCAATACGGAGGAATTGCAGGCGCATCGATCTGAGCGAGAACGAAAAAGGGCGGCCCATTCGGACCGCCCCCTTCGTCTTCACGGCGTTTCGGCCGATGGCGATCAGGCGGCCAGCTTGCGCAGCACGTACTGAAGAATGCCACCATTCTTGAAGTATTCCAGTTCGTTGGCCGTATCGATGCGGCACAGCGCCTGGAACGTGAAGGTGGTGCCGTCCGGACGGGTGACCTTGACGTCGACCGTCTGGCGCGGCTGCAGGCTGGCGACACCCTCGATCGTGAAGGCATCGTCGCCGGTCAGGCCCAGGCTCTGGCGGGTCTGGCCATCGACGAACTGCAGCGGCAGCACGCCCATGCCGACCAGGTTCGAGCGGTGGATGCGCTCGAAGCTCTCGACGATCACGGCACGCACGCCGAGCAGGTTGGTGCCCTTGGCAGCCCAGTCACGCGACGAGCCGGTGCCGTATTCCTTGCCGGCGATGACCACCATCGGGGTGCCGTCGGCCTTGTGCTTCTGCGCCACGTCGTAGACCGCGCCGACTTCGGCGCCATAGCGCGAAAAGCCGCCTTCGGTCCCCGGGACCATCTCGTTCTTGATGCGGATGTTGGCGAAGGTGCCGCGCATCATCACTTCATGGTGGCCACGGCGCGCGCCGTAGGAGTTGAAGTCCGCCTTGGCGACCTGGTGGTCCTGCAGCCACTTGCCCGCCGGGCTGTCGGCCTTGATCGAACCCGCCGGCGAGATGTGGTCGGTGGTGATCGAGTCGCCGAGGATCAGCAGCGGCTTGGCGCCGACGATGTCGGTCGGGGCCTCGGGGGTCATGGTCATGCCCTCGAAGTACGGCGGGTTGGCGACATAAGTCGACCCGGCGCGCCACGAGTAGGTTTCCGAACCCGTCACGTTGATCGCCTGCCAGTGCTTGTCGCCCTTGTAGACGTCGGCATAGCGGGCCTGGAACATCTGGCGGTTCATCGCCCCGCCCATGACGGTCGAGACTTCGGCGTTGGTCGGCCAGATGTCCTTGAGGAAGACGTCGACGCCATCCTTGCTGGTGCCGATCGGCGTGGTGGTGAAGTCCTCGACCACCGTGCCCTTGAGCGCATAGGCCACGACCAGCGGCGGCGAGGCCAGGAAGTTGGCGCGCACGTCGGGGCTGACGCGGCCTTCGAAGTTGCGGTTGCCCGAGATCACCGAGGCGGCGACGATGCCGTTCTCGTTGATCGCCTTGCTGATCGGTTCGGCGAGCGGGCCCGAGTTGCCGATGCAGGTGGTGCAGCCGTAGCCGACGAGGTTGAAGCCGATGTTGTCGAGGTGCGACTGGAGGCCGGCCTTCTCGAGGTAGTCGGTGACGACCTGCGAGCCCGGCGCTAGCGAGGTCTTGACCCAGGGCTTGGGCTTGAGGCCCAGCTCGTCGGCCTTCTTGGCGACAAGGCCAGCGGCGATCAGCACGCTCGGGTTCGAGGTGTTGGTGCAGCTGGTGATGGCGGCGATCACCACGTCACCGTCGCCGATGTCATGGTCCTTGCCGTCGACGGCCACGCGCGACTGGGTCTTCTTGTAGAGGTCGGCGAGGTCGTGATTGAACACGTCGTCGACTTCGGGGAGGACGACCTTGTCCTGCGGGCGCTTGGGACCTGCGAGCGAGGGCACGACGGTCGAGAGGTCGAGTTCCAGCGTCGAGGTGAAGACCGGCTCGATCGACGGGTCGATCCAGAAGCCCTGCTCCTTGGCATAGGCTTCGACCAGCGCGATCTGGTCTTCCTCGCGGCCGGTGAGGCGCATGTAGTCGAGGGTCTTCTCGTCGATGCCGAAGAAGCCGCAAGTCGCGCCATATTCGGGCGCCATGTTGGCGAGCGTGGCACGGTCGGCCAGCGTCAGGCCGGCCAGGCCCGGGCCGAAGTATTCGACGAAGCGGCCGACCACGCCATGCTTGCGCAGCATGTTCGTGGCGGTCAGCACGAGGTCGGTCGCGGTGACGCCTTCCTGCAGCTCGCCGGTGAACTTGAAGCCGACGACTTCGGGGATGAGCATCGAGACCGGCTGGCCGAGCATGGCCGCCTCGGCTTCGATGCCGCCCACGCCCCAGCCCAGCACGCCCAGGCCGTTGACCATCGTGGTGTGGCTGTCGGTGCCGACGCAGGTGTCGGGATAGGCGACGAGGTTGCCGTCCTGGTCTTCCGAGGTCCACACCGCCTGGGCGATGTGCTCGAGGTTGACCTGGTGGCAGATGCCGGTTCCCGGGGGCACGGCGTGGAAGTTCGACAGCGACTTGGAACCCCACTTGAGGAAGTCGTAGCGCTCGCCGTTGCGATAGTATTCGATCTCGACGTTCTGCTCGAACGCCTTGGGGTGGCCGAACTCGTCGACCATGACCGAGTGGTCGATCACGAGGTGGACCGGGACCAGCGGGTTGATCTTGCTGGTGTCACCGCCGAGCTTGGCGATGGCGTCGCGCATGGCGGCCAGGTCGACCACGCAGGGCACGCCGGTGAAGTCCTGCAGCAGCACGCGCGCCGGGCGGTACTGGATTTCCGCGCTGCTCGAGGGGTTCTTCTGCCAGTCGACGATCGCCTTGACGTCGTCGGCCGAGACGGTGAAGCCGCCGTCCTCGAAGCGGAGAAGGTTTTCCAGCAGCACCTTCATCGAGAAAGGCAGCCGCGAAACGTCGCCGAACCTGTCGGCGGCCTTCTTGAGCGAGTAGTACGCGATGTTCTTGCCGCCGACGCTGAGCGTGCCGCGCGTACCGAGCGAGTCCTGTCCGACCTGGGTCATGGCTAAGTGAAATCCTCCTGCCGTTTGCGAGAACCGCAGCCGCGAAGGTCGGATACCATGCCGACGCAACGCCAGCAGGCAACGACGAGCGGTGACCTGCCGGTCTGCGCCTCTCGTGAACGGCGCCGCGATGCGCTGTTGGCCGGCATCCGTCAAGGGCGCGAAACGGCTAAATTTGCGCGACTTCGCGTATTGCGACGCAATACCAAATACTGTGTATCGCGGGAGGAGCAATCGCAGGTGCCGCTGTGGCGGGGCTATCCGCACGCGTCTGATCGAGCCAAGAGGATGTCGGGTCGCGCCGCGGTGCAGCACGATCGGAGGCGGGTCGCTCAGGCCGACTCGGCAGGCCCACCAAGGTGGTCGGCCGGCACGCCGCCCCGCCGAACCGCCATGACGCAGCCCAGCACGATCAGGCCCACCCCGGCGATCGTCGCGCGCGTGACCGGCTCGGCAAAGGCGATCCAGCCGACCAGCGCCGCCCAGAGGAACGCGGTATACTCCATCGGCACGAGCGCCTGTGCCTCGGCCCGGGCATAGGCCCAGGCGATCGCCAGCATCGACAGCGTCGCCAGCAGCGCGCCCACGCTCACCAGCATCCACTCGTGCCCGTCGGGCCAGGGGGCCCACAATGCGGCCGCCGGCGCGAGGACGACGACGACCACGAGGTTCTGGAAGAAGGCAACCTCGACCGGAGAGGCCCGCTGCGCCTGATAGCGTTGCAGGACGAGGCCGGTGGCGTAGAACGTCGCCGAGGCGAGGATTTCGATCAGCCCGCGCCAGCCTTCGGTGCCTTGACTGCCGTCGACCTGGCTGGCGGCGATGATCCCGACCCCCGCCAGCGCGACGAGCGAGCCCAGCACCGCGCGCGGATGCACGCGTTCGCCCAGCATGACCGCCGCGAGATAAAGCGCCTGGAGCGGGGCGATGAACGAGAGGCCGATCGCCTGGGCCAGCGGCATGCGGACCACCCCATCGAAGAACAGAATCGCCATGGCCGCACCCAGCACCCCGCGCGCGACATGGACCAGCAGCAGGCGGCGTTCGGGCCACCGCGCCTGCCGCCCCCAGGCCGGGGCCAGCAACGCCAGCCCCACCACGCTGCGCCAGAAGATCGCCGCGAAGGCACCGAGGCTGAGCGATGCAGCCTTCAGCACGCCGTCCATCACGCTGTAGCAGGCGATGCCGGCTATCGCCGCCGCCAACGGCCAGAGCCGCGCGGTGCCGTGATCGATCGGACGGTCCATCGCCAGCGCCTTAGCGGGCACGGACAATCATGGCCACAGCCTGCGGGAAACGGATGGCCTGCGCGGCCGTTACCTTCGCATGATGCCCTCGCGACTGCTTCTTGCCCGGTCGATTCAGGCTCTTGAAAGCCTGCCGGGTTGATTGGGCGGGGGGCTTGGGGCAGGGATCAATACGTGCACCGCGTGCGTGCAAGTGGATGGCAACAGGAATTTGACAGCGATGCACCCCGATTTCGACCGGTCCAGGCACTCCCCCCGCGCCCTGCGGCCGTCTCTTGTGACGATCGCCGCGCTGATCGCCCCACTCGCCCTCGCGCCGCTGTCGCCGGCACTGGCGCGCAGCCAGCAGGACGGTCGCCCGGTCGACCTGACCGCGCAGGCACGCCCCTTGCCCACGACCAAAGTACCCACCGCCACGGCGACCAGCACGGCGCCAACCACTGCCCCGCGCGTGCCGGCCACGCCCACCGCCCCCGTCCCCGTGCCCTCGGGGGCGGCAGTAGGAGTCCCGACGCCGCCGCCCGCCGAACCGCAGGTCGAGGCGCCGCCTCCCGTCGCGGTGTGGACGCTGCAGGATGCCAAGGATCTGCTGTCCGCCATCCGCGGCATCGGCCAGGAAGGCCTCTATGCGCGCGATTACCAGCCCGCCGCGCTGGCCGCCGCGATCGCCCAGGGCGAAGGTGACCAGCTCAATGAACTCGCCAGCCGCCTGTTCGTGTGGCTGGCCGAGGACCTGCGCGATGGCCGCACGCCAATGCCCGCGCGCGTGCAGTGGTTCGCCGTCGATCCCGACCAGGACCTGCACCCCAATTCCGCGCTGCTGGCGCAGGCGACCGAGACGCACGACGTCAAGGGCACGCTGCGCGCCCTGCTGCCCACGCATCCCGATTACGCGCTGCTGCGCCAGGCGCTGCAGACCACCAAGGATCCCAAGCAGTTGGCGATGATCCGCGCCAACATGGACCGCTGGCGCTGGCTCGGCCACGACCTCGGTCTTCAGTACCTCATCATCAACGTGCCCGAGCAGATGCTGCGCCTGACGGTGAACAACCAGATCATCACCACCTACCGCGCCATCGTCGGCAAGCCGGGCAAGACCGCCACGCCGCAGTTGGCCGAAATGGTCGAGAACGTGGTGTTCAACCCGACCTGGACGGTGCCGCAGTCGATCGTGAAGGGCGAGGGCCTCGGCGCCGACCTGCTGGCGCACCCCGCCAAGGCCAAGCGCATGAACTATGCGGTCAAGCAGCTTTCGGACGGCACGATCCAGGTGGTGCAGCAGCCGGGCGAGAACAACTCGCTGGGCCGCGTCAAGCTCGACATGCCCAACGAGTTCGCCATCTACATCCACGACACGCCGAACCGGAACCTGTTCGCGCAGGACAACCGCGCGCTGTCGCACGGCTGCATCCGCGCAGAACGCGCGACCGAACTGGCGATGACCATGGCGATCCTCGGCGCCGACCTGCCCAAGGACACCGCGGTCGAGTACAACCTCTCGGGCAAGTACACCAAGGTGCCGATGACCAAGCCCTTCCCGGTCTACATCACCTACTTCACGGTGGCGCGCGACGTGAACGGCACCATGCGCAACTTCACCGACCTCTACAGCCGCGACGCACCGGTGATCGCCAGCTTCGCACAGCCGCGCCAGTTGCACACCACCCAGCGCAAGAGCAACGAGGCGGTCACCAAGCTGGACAACCCGCTGTAAGGGCTGGCGGGGCTAGTTGCAGCCCCTCCACCACCACTTCGCGGCGGTCCCCCTCCCCGCCTCACGGCAGGGAGGAACCCCAAGATCCTCCCCATCCATGATGGGGAGGTGTCAGGCGCGCATGCGACTGACGGAGGGGCGAGGCCTCAAGCCGCCCTGCCGTCAAACGAAACCAAGACGCTCCGAATAGATCAGCCGCCCCGCCGCCAGGCGCCACATCGCCTGCGGGAAATCCGCCTCGGGCAGGGCGAAGCAGCCGTCGCTGCGGCCGAGCTTGCCCCATTTGGCCAGCATGTCGGGATTGGCGTACCACGCCGGGTGAACCACGATCGCGCGGTCCTGTGCCATGTTGTTGTCGGGGTCGACGCCGGTCAGGCGGATCGACTGGCCATACTTGCCGCGATACCATTCGTTGGTGACGAAGGCCCCGCGCGAGGTGGCCAGGCTGTTGATCTGGTTCGAGAAGAGCTTGAGGTAGCCATCGTGCTGCGGGTCTGACCCGCGGCCGTGGCAGACGAGCAGCGAGTCGACCCGTCCTGCGACAAGATCGGCGAAGTGGAACCGTGGCAGCGACGAGGGCTGGCCGAAGTCCGCCACGCCCACGACATCGCTATGCCACAGCAGGTTGGCGACACGGTCGCGCTGCTGTGCCGCCACGGCGAGGATCTGGCGATGCTGCGGCGAGATCGACCAGGCCTGGGCAAAGGCGCGCGGGCCCGCTGCGGCGGCCAGCGCCACACCCCCGGCGCGCAGGATCGAACGACGGGAAAGCAAGCGGTCGGCAGGAAGTTCAGGCGGCGCGTTCATAGATCCATTCGTGCCATGGTGCCCATGGGCCGAAGCTGAATGATCCTACCACGCGTCAGTTCCGCCCGACAGCCCCCAGATGCTGCAGCGCAGCGTCATCGACGCGCATGACGGTCCATTCGTCCATCATCCGCGCGCCGAGCGACTCGTAGAATGCGATCGCCGGGGTGTTCCAGTCGAGCACCGACCATTCCAGCCTTGCGCAATCCCGCTCCAGCGCGAGGCCGGCGAGATGCTGCAGCAGCGCCTTGCCCAGCCCCTTCCCGCGCGCCTCGGGGCGGACGTAGAGATCTTCGAGATAGATCCCCGGCTTGCCCTCGAAGGTCGAGAAATTGTGGAAGAACAGCGCAAAGCCCTGTGCCACGCCATCGGCCTCGCCGATCACGACTTCGGCCATGGGGCGCGGCCCGAACAGGTTGCGCTCGAGCGTCGGCTCGTCGAAGCGGACCGCATGCGCCAGCTTCTCGTAGTCCGCCAGTTCGCGGATCAGGGCGGCAATTAGCGACAGGTCGGCAGGCGTCGCCGGGCGAATCGTACACGACATCGAAAATCCCCTCGAAAATCGGCTGGTGTCAGGAAGCCGGCGTGGCCGGATCGTCGAGCGCGATCCACAGCGTGAGCGGCTGGTTGGCCTCGGTCTGGATGGCCTGGACCACCGACCAGCGGTGCGGCCCGTCGCGCAAGGTCGTCTCGCCGGTTACCTTCATGCCCAGCAGCGCCAGCGCAGTGTCCTTCTCCGCCGGGCTGACCACGGTCCACGCGGTCTCGCGCGAAGCCCCGTCGCGCCCGCCGGTGATGCTCTTGAGCAGCGCGACGATCTCGGCATGGCGGCGCGTGGCTTCAGGGGCGCGGCCCAGCGATGTCAGCGCCTGTTCGGCCACGTAAAGCGCATTGAGGTTGAGCGGATCGATCGCCAGTTGGGTTTCGGCGAGGGCCAGGGCACGAGCCGGCGTGCTTTCGAGCGCGGCCATCGCATCGGCCGATGCGGTCCACTCGGGCAAGGTGCCGCCCAGCCGCATCCGGTTGGCCTGACGCAGGCTTTGCGTATCGACGGCGGGATCGCCCTGCTCGAAGCGGGCGAGATCAGCACGGAACCGGACCGGATCCTCGATCGGCGCGGCCGCAACGAGCAGCGGCGCGGCCGCCAGCCAGAGATACTTCATCTCGAAAGCCTTCACTCGCCAGCCATTCACTCGGCCGGCTCGCCCACCTTGGTGCCCGCGAGCGCCGCTGCGGCATCGGCCTCGGCCTCGAGCGCGGCGGCCTTGGCCTCCACCAGCGCGACGATATGGTCGAGCATCTCTTCGGACTGGATCGTGTGATCGGTCACGCCCGAAAGATAGACCATGTGCTTGCCATTGCCGCCACCGGTCAGGCCGATGTCGGTCTCGCGCGCCTCGCCGGGGCCGTTGACCACACAGCCGAGCACCGACAGCGAGATCGGCGTCTTGATGTGCTGCAGCCGCTCTTCCAGTGCCTCGACCGTGCGGATCACGTCGAAGCCCTGGCGCGCGCAGCTCGGGCACGAAACGACGCGCACGCCGCGGGTGCGCAGGCCCAGGCTCTTGAGGATCTCGAAGCCGACGCGCACTTCCTCTTCCGGCTCGGCCGAAAGCGAGACGCGCAGCGTGTCGCCGATGCCGGCCCACAGCAGGTTGCCGATGCCGATCGCGGACTTGACCGTGCCACCGATCAATCCGCCTGCCTCGGTGATGCCGAGGTGCAGCGGGCAGTCGACCGCTTCGGCAAGGCCCATGTAGGCCGAGACCGCCATGAACACGTCGGAGGCCTTCACCGCCACCTTGTATTCGTGGAAATCGTGGTCCTGCAGCAGCTTGATGTGATCGAGCGCGGATTCCACCAGGGCCTCTGGGCACGGCTCGCCATACTTTTCGAGCAGGTGCTTCTCGAGGCTGCCGCCGTTGACGCCGATGCGGATCGCGCAGCCGTTGGCCTTGGCCGCGCGCACGACCTCGGCAACGCGATCGGACGAGCCGATGTTGCCCGGATTGATGCGCAGGCATGCAGCGCCAGCGTCGGCCGCCTCGAGCGCGCGCTTGTAGTGGAAATGGATGTCGGCGATGATCGGAATGCGCGAGGCGCGCACGATCTTGCCCAGCGCCGCCGTGCTTTCGACATCGGGGCACGAAACGCGGATGAGGTCCGCCCCCGCATCCTCGCAGCGGCGGATCTGGTCGATCGTCGCCACTGCGTCCGAGGTCAGGGTATTGGTCATGGTCTGGACGGTGATCGGGGCGTCGCCACCGACCGGCACGTTGCCCACCATGATCTGGCGGCTCTGGCGGCGCACGATGGTGCGCCAGGGACGGATCTCGCTCATGGCGCCGGCTTATACGCGGCCCGGACGCAGGATGCTACCCGGACCTTTCGGCTTCCGCCGGCAGCTGGACGCGTTCCCGTGGGCCGGAAGGTCAGTGCCAGTCGCAAAGCTGGACGACGTCGAGACCCTAAAGCCTCAGCGCATAAAGAAATTCAGGGTCGCAGTGATTGCCGACCCAGAATTCGATGTCGGCGATCTTGGCGAAGCCGAAGCGGTGGTAGAAGCGCTGGGCATCGGGGTTGTCGCTATAGACCGTCAGCTGGATCTCGTCCGCCCCGCGCTCGCGCGCCAGGTCGATCGCCCAGTCCATCAGGCGCCGCCCGAGGCCGCCGCCGATGCGGTCGGGGTCGGTGTAGAGCTGCTTGAGTTCGAGCGGGCGCTCGGGCGCGGTGAATTCGCGCGGCAGCGTACTGTCCAAGACGAGCTTGCAGAACGCGACCAGCGCGCCGTCCTCGGCCTCGATCACCGCCACGCGCATGCCGGGATCGGCGATCTGCCGTGCCGTGGTGGCGTCGCTGTGCGCCTCCTCCATGAAGGCGGCAAAGTCGGCCGGGTCGTAGAGGTGCTCGAACTTGGTCGAGATCGCCCGGCGCGCGAGGGCGGCGAGCGGCAGGGCATCAGCGGGCGTGGCAAGGCGCAGCGTGGTCATCGCTGCGCCATACCGCGGCTTCGGGCCGGCGCAAAGCCGATGGATCAGTTCGCCTGTGCGACCTTGGGCGGACGGGTATAGGGCACGAACTTGTCGAGCCCGACGAACCCGCGATAGAAGCCGCTGGTGCGGTCGCGCAGTTGCACCGTGTCGATCGAACACAGCTGCGAGCCGGTCAGCCGCGTGACGAGGATGTCGTCGTCGCGCAGGCTTTCGGCCCCGACCTTGGGCCTTTGCACGTAGAGCGTGCTGCCCGCGTCATAGACGATCGCCGTCTTGTCGTAGACCTGCGAGCTGGAGATCGTCGGCATGGTGATGCAGTCGACCGGCTTGCCCGGCACGCGGCCGGCCAGTCGCTTGTCGAGCTGTTCCTGCGGGGTCAGGCGCGGCTTGGCCTCGGCCATCGTCCCGGCGAGCACCATGCCCCCGGCGGCGAGCGAGAGAGCCAGCATTCGTGCAAGCGTCGTCATGGTTTCGCCTCTCATCTTCGAGTCGGTCATCGATCCTCGATCGATGCCACAGTGGTGCTGAACCGGCGCTGACCGGCAGGCGTCAGGCCGTGCCACCCACGGTCAGGCCATTGACCAGCACGGTCGGCTGGCCGACGCCCGCCGGCACGCTCTGCCCGCCCTTGCCGCAGATGCCCACGCCCTCGTCGAGCGCGAAGTCGTTACCGATGCCGGTCACGCGGGTCAGCACCGTCGGCCCGTCGCCGATCAGCGTGGCGCCCTTGATCGGGTCGCCCAGCTTGCCGTCCTTGACCCGGTAGGCCTCGGTGCAGGTGAAGACGAACTTGCCGCTGGTGATGTCGACCTGCCCGCCGCCGAACGACTTGGCGTAGATCCCGTCCTTGACGCGCGAGAGCAGCTCGGCCGGATCGTCGTTGCCGCCACGCATGAAGGTGTTGGTCATGCGCGGCATTGGCGCATGGGCATAGCTTTCGCGCCGCCCGTTGCCGGTGGGGGCCACGCCCATCAGCCGCGCATTGAGCCGGTCCTGGATATAGCCCTTGAGGATGCCGTCCTCGATCAGCACGTTCTCCTGCGTCGGCGTGCCCTCGTCGTCGATCGAGAGCGAGCCGCGGCGGCCCTGCCCGCCGATGCCGACAAGCGTGCCGTCGTCGACCACGGTGACCCCCGGCGCGGCCACGCGCTGGCCGATCCTGCCCGAGAAGGCACTGGTGCCCTTGCGGTTGAAATCGCCCTCGAGGCCATGGCCGACCGCCTCGTGCAGCAGCACGCCGGGCCAGCCGGGTCCGACCAGCACGGTCATCTCGCCCGCCGGGGCCGCGACCGCCGAAAGGTTGACCACCGCCTGCGCCAGGGCCGTATCGATGCCGCGCTGCCAGGTTTCTTCGAGGAACAGGTCGTCGTAGAGGCGGCGCCCGCCGATCCCGAACGAGCCGGTCTCGCGCCGGCCGTTCTCCTCGACCACCACGCCGACGTTCAGCCGCACCAGCGGCCGCACATCGTGCGCGACGAAGCCGTCGGCACGCACGATCTCGACCACCGACCACGAGCCCGACAGCGATGCCGAGACCTGGACCACGCGCGGATCGCGCGCCCGCGCCGCCGCGTCGATCTGTTCGAGCAGTCGGACCTTCGCCTCGAACGGCACGGCGTCGAGCGGCGAGGCTTCGGTATAGAGATGGCGGTTGTTGTGGCGCGGCGGGGGCGCCGCGTGGCCCTTGGCGGGATCGAGCAGCTTGAGCGTCTCGCCCGCCCGCGCGATCGCCGCAGCGGAGATGTCGTTGGCGTGGGCGAAGCCGGTCATCTCGCCCGAAACGCCGCGCAGACCGAAGCCTGCATCGCGCGAATAGTCGGCGGTCTTGAGCCGGCCATCGTCGAACCCGAAGCTCTCGCTGGCGACGAACTGCATGTAGAGTTCGCCATCGTCGCATGCGTTCAGCGCCTCGCGCGTCAGGCGCAGCGCGTCATCGGGCGTGAGCAGGCCGGGGCGATAGAGCAGCGAGCGGGTGTCGGCGGATATGGTCATGCCACCGATATAGGAGCGTCACCCGCAGATGACCATGGCGGTGTGCAAGGGAAGCAGCGCCTGCCCCGACCCGACCGCCCGCTTACTTCTAGGCGGCCTGTTCGGCGCCCGTGTCGGCGGGTCCACCCTTGAGCACGAAGCGGCGGTCGCAATAGCCGCACTCGACGTAGCCCTTCTCGTCGATCTCCAGCCAGACGCGCGGATGGCCGAGCGCCGAAGGCTTGAACGTGCCATTGCTGCGGATGCCGGTGGCCCCGTCGCACGACACGCGGGAGGCATCGGTGAAGATCGTTTCAGGAGGCTGGATCATGGCCAGCCGCCTAGCAAAAGCCGATGCAGCGCACAATTGGCGTTTTGCGCCAAGGCAGGGGTTTACCTCGCCCCGTTCCGGCGGCAGGAAGCTGCCCATGACTGAGCCCGCCCCCAGCCTCGAGATCGCCGCCGAACCTGCCATCCGCATTCGCGACGTGGTGAAACGGTATGCCGCCGTCGGCAAGGCGCCGGCCAAGCTCGCCCTCGACGGCGTGAGCTTCGACGTGCCGCGCGGGCAGATCTTCGGCCTGCTGGGCCCCAATGGCGCGGGCAAGTCGACGCTGATCAATACACTGGCCGGCCTCGTCCTCAAAACATCGGGAACGGTGGAGATCTGGGGCCACGACATCGACACCGACCGGCGCAACGCCAAGGCCGCGATCGGCATCGTGCCGCAGGAGATCGTGTTCGACCCGTTCTTCACCCCGATCGAGGTGCTCGACATCCAGGCCGGGCTCTATGGCGTACCCAAGCCGCTGCGCCGCTCGATGGAACTGCTGCGCGCGGTGCATCTGGCCGACAAGGCCAAGGCCTATTCGCGTTCGCTGTCGGGCGGGATGAAGCGCCGCCTGCTGATCGCCAAGGCGATGGTCCACACCCCGCCGGTTCTCGTGCTCGACGAGCCGACTGCGGGCGTCGACGTCGAACTGCGGCGGCAGTTGTGGGAGCTGGTGGGCGAATTGAATGCCGGCGGCGTCACGGTCGTGCTGACCACGCACTACCTCGAGGAAGCCGAGCAGCTGTGCGACCGCATCGCCATCATCAACCACGGCCGCCTGATCGCGAACAAGCCGACGCGCGAACTGGTCGGCATGGCGCGCGAGAAGGTCGTGGTCCTGACGCTGGATCGCACGCTGGACCAGGCGCCGCAGCATCCGGCCTTCCTCAAGTCGACCCTTAACGAAAGACAGGTCGAGATCACCTACGACAAGGACCGCAGCAATGCGGGCGAGGTCCTCAGTGCCATCCATGCGCTGGGCGTCAACGTGCTCGATGTCTCGACCCGCGAGGCCGATCTCGAAGACGTGTTCGTACGCCTGACCGCCGACGCCTGAGCCCGCTTGCCACCGCGCGGTGCGGGATCATCGGTTTTTCGCGCCGCACAACGACGCGAACCACGTTGTCAGGGCTGGCGCGCCTCGGGCGAACCCTTGTGCTCCAGGGCCTTGGTATCGGCCTCGCGCCAGCCGCCGCCCTGCTTGCGATAGACCGGCTTGCCGCAGCGCACACAGTGCGAGGTATAGCGGAACGAGTCCCACACGACGCTGCGTCGTGACGGCTTGTGCCGGTTCAGCAGGCAGGACAGATAACCGAAAATCATGTCGCGCTCGACTCCGCGGGGGGATCGGTAGGGAACGGCGAACGGCGTGGGATCCGCATGCGTTACGTACAAACCCTTAGCGTTTCGCCGGATGAAACCCAAGTCAAAACAGACTCATTCCTATACTTAAGTTAGTATCTCGGATCCGTCCCGTAAAACCCGGGATGCGAAGCCATGCTGCCTGCCTCGCCCTTCCGGGCAGACCATGGCAGGGCTTTTCAAACCGGGGGTGGCGATGCAAAGAGGCGGCGTGATGCGAAGCCCCCCTCCCCCCTCTCGCCGCGCTCCTACCGCACCCTTCCTCGCGCCGGCGCAAACGGCGGCACCGAACCGGCTTTCGCCATGCCGGGAGGCGCAGGCATGAGCACCGGCGATGTCATCATCATCGGCTCGGGCGCAGCCGGCCTTACCGCAGCACTGGTCCTTGCCGAGCGCTGCCGCGTCACCGTGCTCGCCAAGGGTCGGCTCGACGGGGGATCGACGGCCTGGGCGCAGGGCGGCATCGCCGCGGTGCTCGACCAGGGCGACACCTTCGAGGATCACGTGCGCGACACGATGATCGCAGGGTGCGGCCTCAACCGGCGCGAGACGGTCGAATACGTCGTCGAACATGCGCCCGATGCCATCGCCCGGCTTGCCGAGATCGGCGTCCCCTTCAACGAGGAAGCCGGCAGCCTGCACCTGACGCGCGAGGGCGGGCATTCGCACCGCCGCATCGTGCATGTCGACGACGCCACGGGCGCTGCCGTGCAGCAGGCGCTGATCAAGGCGGCGGTCGCGCATCCCAACATCACGCTCAAGCCCGACATGGTCGCGATCGACCTCGTCACCGACCGGCACCGCGCGCACCCCAAGGGCGATCGCCGCGTATGGGGCGTCTATGCCCTCAACACCGGCAGCGGCAAGGTCGAGTGCCTGACCGCGCGCGCGACGATCCTGGCAACCGGGGGCGCGGGGCGCACTTACCTGTTCAGCACGGCGCCGAGGGGCGCGACCGGCGATGGCATTGCCATGGCCTGGCGTGCGGGCTGCCGGGTGTCGAACATGGAATTCATGCAGTTCCACCCGACCTGCCTCTACAACCTCGAGGTCAAGAACTTCCTCATCACCGAGGCGGTGCGCGGCGAGGGCGGGCATCTCAAGATCCCGCCCGGCTACCCCGGCGGCGGCGAGCGCTTCATGCCGCGCTTCGACCCGCGCGAGGAACTGGCCCCGCGCGACGTGGTGGCCCGCGCGATCGACCACGAGATCAAGCGGCTGGGGCTGGATTACGTCCACCTCGACATCAGCCACAAGGACCCGGAATTCGTCCGCGGTCACTTCCCCAACATCTACGAACGCCTGCTCGGCCTTGGCATCGACATGACGCGCGAGCCGATCCCGGTGGTCCCGGCGCAGCACTATACCTGCGGCGGCGTGCTGGTGGACCTCACCGGGCGGACCGACCTCGCCGGGCTTTATGCCGTGGGCGAATGCTCGGAAAGCGGGCTGCACGGCGCCAACCGGCTTGCCTCGAACAGCCTGCTCGAATGCTTCGTGTTCGGCGATGCCGCCGCGCGCGACATCCTCGATCGCTGGGAAGAATTCGCGCAGCCGCCCGAAGTGCGCGCATGGGACGAAAGCCGCGTGGCCGATTCCGACGAGGACGTGGTCATCAAGCAGAACTGGACCGAGCTGCGCCGCTTCATGTGGAACTACGTCGGCATCGTGCGCACCAACAAGCGCCTCGAACGCGCCGCGCACCGCATCAAGCTGCTCAAGAACGAGGTCAACGAGTACTACGGCAACTTCCGCGTGACCTCGGACCTGATCGAGTTGCGCAACCTGCTCCAGGCCGCCGATCTCATCGTGAAGAGCGCTCGCGCGCGCCGCGAAAGCCGCGGGCTGCACTACAACCAGGACTATCCCCAGAGCCAGCCCGCCGCGCGCGAGACGATTCTGGTCCCGAACTGAGCGCCTATTGACAGATTGGGAGCCTAGTGCCGCCGCTTACCAGAAGTGGCGGCCGAGGAAGATCAGCAGCATCGCCCCCAGGATCGAGGCGAGGCAGCCGGCACGGTTGAACCCCTCGCTCACCGTGCCGCGCCCGGCAAGGCTCGAGGCGAGCCCGGCGACGAGCGCCCCGCCGATGCCGAGCAGGATCGTGCGCGCCCAGCCCATCTCGATCGCGCCGGGATAGAGAAACCGGGCGACGAGGCCGACGAGCAGGCCGGAAATGAGCATCGAGATGATGTCGCGCAACGCACATGGCTCCTTGGCTGGAATGTTCCGGGGCGGGGCTTGTCCGTGCGGCCCCGCCTATGCTTAAGGCATAATCCGCCGCATCGGTGGCCGTCCAGCCCTGCGGCAGATCCGCGCCCTCGTCATGCAAAGGATGCAGCGACGGCTTCTCGATCGCCCGCCCTCAGGATTGACACTAGTTTACTCGACGATCCTGCCATTTTGGAGGTATCCTGCCGCAAGGGGATCCCCTGCGAGAAAGGACTTTCCATGCGCAAGAACGCATTTGCCGCCATCGCCATCCTGTCGCTCTGTGCCGCGCCCGCCGTGGCGGGTGCCGCGCCGTGCAAGGACGCCAAGGGTCGCTTCATCAAGTGCCCCCCGCCCAAGGCCGCGCCGGGCAAGCCCTGCAAGGATGCCAAAGGCAAGTTCGTGAAGTGCCCCAAGTAAGCCGATAGCGCAGACCTTGCCGCAGGGGCGGGTCGCCCGGCCGGGAGGTCGCTGGCGTCCCGCCCCTGCCGTTTGCCTCCTCGTGGGAGGATGCGACCTGGGTCGCGATGGTGGAAATCTCGGGCCCCGGTCTGGACATTGCGATTGTCCACAACAAAGCCCGCCGCGCCCGATTTATTTCCTCCCCCCTCACTTTCCACTTGAACCGTTGAAATCCGGCGCGTCGCACCCGATTGCAGGGGGACGGCAGCGCCAGAACGAATCGTACGTACGACGAATCGCGCTGCCCCTATGGGCCACCCCCTCTTGCGTCTGGAAACGGATCAGGCACTATGGGTTGTGGTCGCAGCGGCCAACAACACCAGACCTAGTTAGCACAGGGGTCGTGATCGGGAGCGCCCCGCAGCGTCGGCAGACTTGTTTTGCCGGCGATGCCTTGCTGCCTGAGGAACAGGGTTTTTTTTGACGCTGCGACGAAACGAGAGGGGAATCTGTTCCCTTTTTGTTTTCATTCATGGCATGATCGCCCTGCGCCTGAGTCGCCGGTCCGTCATGCCGTTCGATCGGTATCGCCGGTGGCTGCGCAATCGTGCTGCCCTTGCGGTGCCGGACCAAGTGGGGCCCGGTCCATCGCGTGCGGTGGACCTCGTGTGAACGGGGAATGGACGTGAACTTCAGGACCGGCGATTTGAACGGTGAAACGGTTTCGGTGATGGAACAGGACGAACTCGGACTCGACAGCGGCACGCCCGCCAAGGCTGCCAAGCCGGCGAAGGTGGCACCCGCCGCTTCCATGAAGGGCGAGGACAGCGCGAGCGCCGACCTCGTCGCGTCGGCGGCTGCCGCGATGGCTGCGGCCATGGCGCCCGCCACCAAGGCACCGCTGGATTCCAAGACGGTCAGTGCGCGTCGCTTCACCGTCGTCACCGACGCATCGCGCGATGCCAAGCTGACCGATTTCGGCAAGGACACGCTCGACGACCGTTACCTGCTGCCGGGCGAAACCTACCAGGATCTCTTCGCGCGCGTCGCCGATGCCTATGCCGACGACGAGGGCCACGCCCAGCGCCTCTACAACTACATCTCGAACCTGTGGTTCATGCCGGCAACGCCGGTGCTGTCGAACGGCGGCACCGGGCGGGGCCTGCCGATCTCGTGCTATCTCAATTCGGTCGAGGACAGCCTCGAGGGCATCGTCAAGACCTGGAACGAGAACGTCTGGCTCGCCTCGCGCGGCGGCGGCATCGGCACGTACTGGGGCAACGTGCGCGGGATCGGCGAGAACGTCGGCCTCAACGGCAAGACCAGCGGCATCATCCCCTTCGTGCGCGTGATGGACAGCCTGACGCTGGCGATCAGCCAGGGCTCGCTGCGCCGCGGCTCGGCCGCCTGCTACCTCGACATCTCGCACCCCGAGATCGAGGAGTTCCTCGAGATCCGCAAGTCGTCGGGCGACTTCAACCGCAAGGCGCTCAACCTGCACCACGGGGTGCTGCTGACCGACGAGTTCATGGAAGCCGTGCGTGACGGCAGCGAATTCGCCCTGCGCAGCCCCAAGGACAATTCGGTGCGCGGCAAGGTCGATGCGCGCTCGCTGTTCCAGAAGCTGGTCGAAGTGCGCCTCGCCACGGGTGAGCCCTACATCGTGTTCAACGACACGGTGAACCGCACGATGCCCAAGCATCACCGCGACCTGGGCCTCAAGGTCTCGACCTCGAACCTGTGCTCGGAAATCACGCTGCCGACCGGCATCGACCATCTCGGCAACGACCGCACCGCGGTGTGCTGCCTGTCCTCGCTCAACCTCGAGACCTGGGACGAGTGGCAGGGCGACAAGCGCTTCGTCGAGGACGTGCTGCGCTTCCTCGACAACGTGCTGCAGGACTTCATCGATCGCGCGCCCGACGAGATGGCCCGCGCCAAGTATTCCGCCGCGCGCGAGCGTTCGGTCGGCATGGGCGTGATGGGCTTCCACTCGTTCCTGCAGAAGAAGGGCATCGGCTTCGAGACCGCGATGGCCAAGGCCTGGAACCTCAAGATGTTCCGCCACATCGCCGCCAAGGCCGACGAAGCCTCGCTGCTGCTCGCCCAGGAACGCGGCCCCTGCCCCGACGCCGCCGACATGGGCGCCATGCAGCGCTTCTCGTGCAAGATGGCGATCGCCCCGACCGCGTCGATCTCGATCATCTGCGGCGGCACCTCGGCCTGCATCGAGCCGATCCCGGCCAACATCTACACGCACAAGACCCTGTCCGGCTCGTTCGTGGTGAAGAACCCCTACCTGGAAAAGCTGCTGCGCGAGAAGTCGAAGGATTCGACCAACGTGTGGAACTCGATCCTGGAACGCGGCGGTTCGGTCCAGCACCTCGAGTTCCTCTCGGCCGACGAGAAGGCGGTCTACAAGACCAGCTTCGAGATCGACCAGCGCTGGCTGCTCGAATTCGCGGCTGATCGCACGCCCTATATCGACCAGGCGCAGTCGCTGAACCTCTACATCCCGGCCGACGTCGACAAGTGGGACCTGCTGATGCTGCACTTCCAGGCCTGGGAGAAGGGCATCAAGTCGCTCTATTACCTGCGGTCGAAGTCGGTGCAGCGCGCAGGCTTCGCCGGCGGCGTGGAAGCGGACAACACCGCCGAGGCGCGCCGGATCGAGATCGAGGTCAAGCAGACCGACTACGAGGAATGCCTGGCCTGCCAGTAAGGCCCCGGCTTCGCGATGCCGCCGGTGCGCCCGGGCGGCGGTAGCCTCCCGGGCTCCCGTCCCCCCTCGTATCGGCGCGTCGCCCCGGTTCCATCGGATATCCGCCACCATGCCCCAAGCCCTCATGATACACTTGATGACACTTCGCAGCTTGTTTTTGCGAGGCATTATCGTTCATGGGCAAGTTGCGCGCGACGCAGGATGCATCGCGCGCGTGGAATTAAGGGGATCGACCAATGCGCAAGTGGCACCGATGGCTATCGGTATTCTTCGGGGTGTTTCTGTTGTGGATCGCGGTGACCGGCACGTTGAGCCAGGTCGTGCCGCTGGTGATGGGCGGCGGCGAGCGCGGCCCGCCCAAGGCGCAGGGCGTGGACGCGACAGCAGGCAAGCCCGCGTTCGTCTGCCCGCCCGACTACATGTGCCGGCCCAAGCCCAAGGGCGGTGGCCGCTCGATCGTGGGCCTGCTGCATCACCTGCACTCGGGCGAAAGCTTCGGTCCGATCGGTGTCCTGATCGGAACGCTCTCGGGCTTCGCGATGATCTTCTTCAGCTTTTCCGGCCTGTGGCTCTACATCCAGATGTGGCGCAACCGGAAGGATCGCAGCCTCAAGCCCGGTTGGTTCTGGAAGTAGGCCCGAACGGAAAAAGCGCCTCGCCACTTACGACGTGGAGCGAGGCGCCTTCCGGTCGCCAGGGACGACCTAGCCGCGAAGGGGACGCGGCTTATCGTAAAGGGATATGCCCCCCTTTATTCGCCTTCTTCTTCCTCGAAGGTGAGCGCCACGTCGGCATTGGCCGAGAGGCGCACGGTGTCACCCTCGACGCCGGCCACGAGGCCGAGCGAGAGGTAGTGATGGTGGCCGGCGTGCGCGCCGCTCTTGGCCTTGGTCAACTTGATGCGGTCGCCGTCGATGTGATCGACCGTGCCGACCGGGGCGCCGTCCGCACCGATCACGTTCATGTGTTCACGGATCTGCTGGGCGATGGGGTTGCTGTCGGTCATGGCGGGTCTCCTCGCTGTGGTGGTGGGCCCGCCGGCCATGGGCGCCAGCGGGCATCTGACCGGACAATGCCCCGTCTGGGGCGCCGTTCCCGCCCGTTCGGCCATCACGACACCCGCTATCAGCCAGGTAGTGTGCGACGCGCGGCGTGTTGCCTGCGCGCGAGCACGGCGCCGCCCCGCACGGCTTCCATCCCGGCCTGAACGCCCTACTTTCCAAGACATCCCAACAGGACTGCTGCCATGTCACTTCTCGAAGCCCGCAAGACCTACAAGCCCTTCGAATATCCCTGGGCCTACGAATACTGGAAGCGCCAGCAGCAGATCCACTGGATGCCCGAAGAAGTGCCGCTCGGCGAAGATTGCCGCGACTGGGCGCAGAAGCTCTCGGACCACGAGCGCAACCTGCTCACGCAGATCTTCCGCTTCTTCACCCAGGCCGACGTCGAGGTGCAGGACTGCTACCACGAGAAGTACGGCCGGGTCTTCAAGCCCACCGAGGTGAAGATGATGCTGGCCTCGTTCTCCAACATGGAGACGATCCACATCGCGGCCTATTCGCACCTGCTCGACACGATCGGCATGCCCGAGAGCGAGTACGGCATGTTCCTCGAATACGCCGAGATGAAGGACAAGCATGACTACATGCAGAACTTCGGCGTGGAGAACGACGAGGACATCGCGCGCACGCTGGCGATGTTCGGCGGCTTCACCGAGGGTCTGCAGCTGTTCGCCTCGTTCGCCATGCTGATGAACTTCCCGCGCTTCAACAAGATGAAGGGCATGGGCCAGATCGTCAGCTGGTCGGTGCGTGACGAATCGCTGCACTGCGAGGGCATCACCCGCCTGTTCAAGGAATTCTGCGCCGAGCGTCAGTGCCTGACCAAGGCGGTCAAGGAAGACATCCTCGACTGCTGCCAGAAGACCGTGCGCCTCGAGGACGCCTTCATCGATCTGGCCTTCGAGCAGGGCCCGGTGCCGGGGATGAGCGCCAAGGAAATCAAGCGCTACATCCGCTTCATCGCCGACTGGCGCCTCGGCCAGCTGGGCTTCGAGCCGATCTACATGATCGACGAGCACCCGCTGCCGTGGCTGACCCCGCTGCTCAACGGCGTCGAGCATGCCAACTTCTTCGAAACCCGCGCGACCGAGTATTCGAAGGCGGCGACGCGCGGCAACTGGAACGAGGTCTGGTCGAACTTCGACGGGCGCCGCAAGGCCAAGGCCGCCAATGCCCCGCTCGAGGTGCCTGAAATCGACATCGACATGTTCGGGGCCGCAGGGATCGCCGCCGAATAAGCGTCGCGGTCAACGCCAGAAATCAGGCCCGGTCGGAAACGTCCGGGCCTTTTTTTGTGGCCGGGATCAGGTGTGCTTGTCGGCCTTGCGCTGGCCAAAGCGCATGCCCCGCTCCAGACGCGCGCGCAGCTGGGTGTAATAAGCCTCGAGAAAGGCGCGTTCGTCGCCGCGGCCGTGGCTCCAGCCGATCTTGGCGCAGATCGCCCGCGCCACGTCGACCATCGCCTCCTCGCGGTTCTCGCGCAGCACTCGCTCGAGCACCTGCAACTCGTACTCGCCATAGACCGCCAGTTCCGCCTCTCCAAAGCGGTACTGCGTGTCGGTCACGTCGCTGCGCCCCTGCGCCGCCGCCGCGCCGGTCGACAGCGCGGCCTGCAGCTTGTCGCGCCGCGCCTCAACCACCCAGGTGCCGGCCACCAGGTCGCCGGCGCGCAGGGCATCGCGGTTGCAGAACGGGAACAGCACGAAGATCAGGAACCACCCTGCCCCGGCCCAGCCGGCGAATGTCGCGTCCTCGCCCTGTGCCAGTGCGCTGCTGACGAAGATCAGCGGCAGGAACAGCTCGAGATCGCGGATGAGGTTGCGCGCCACGACCGCCTCGGTCGTCAGCCGCCCGCCATCGCGCGCGGCGACGCGCAGGCCGAGTACCCGCTTGCCGGGCGTGGCCCCGCGCGGCCCCAGTTCGAAGAACAGGAACCAGACGTGACGCGAGAGGAACATCATGACGATCCAGACTGCCGCCAGCGCCTGCGCCGCCGCCTGCGATCCGGGCAGGTGATCGATCCCGGCCGCGCGCGCCAGGCGATAGAGGATCACCGTCATGCCGATGATCGCGCCCAGCAGCAGCGCGAGGTCGATCATCAGCGCGAGGGCGCGTGCGCCGCGACTGCCGATCACGAAGGGCAGCGGCACGCCTTCGGGCGTCACCACCTGCCGCTGCCGCCGCCCGGCATCGCGCACCGCATAGCGCGCCATCAGCGCCCCGTCCCGGCGGGCAACCCCGGCCGTACCCAAGGTCTCTCCGGGCGCCAGGCGAAGAAATAGGCGCACCACAGCGCCAGCATCGTGCCCCCGATCGCAAGCCTTGCGAACGTGCTGTCGACCAGCTGGCGGCCGAACCCTTCGAGCAGGGCCGCGACGATGAGCATCAGCACCACGCCCACCATGACCTGTGCGGTGCGGCGTCCGGCGGCGGCGGCGGCGTCGATCACGCGCACATCGCCCGGAAAGGCCATGGCGCGGCCGATATGGATGCCCGAGGCGCCGGCGAGGAGAATGGCGAACAGCTCGGTCGTGCCGTGGATCGAGAGCCACCCGACCAGTTCGAGCGTCAGCCCGCGCCCGTGGTAAAGCCACAGCAAGGCGCCGAGCCCGGCCGTGTTGTGCACCAGCAGCAGGATCGAGGGCACGCCGAACGCGAAGCCCAGCGCATAGGCGAACAGCGAGACCTGCGAATTGTTGCCGAACAGGAAGGCCGCGAACAGGCCGAGGCCGTTCTGGTCCTGCTGCCCGAACAGCGTGCGCTGCAGGGCCTCGCGGCTGGCACCGGGTACGCGCACGTCGTCGCCAAGCCCACCCATCAGCGTATAGAACCAGTCGGAATTGCCCGAGACCAGCAGCCAGCCGACCACCGTGCCCAGCACCATGATCGCCAGCGCCAGCAGCATCTCGAAGCGCAGGCCGCGCACGGCCGCTCCCCAGCCGCCGAGAAAGAAGTGCCGCAGCCAGGCGCCCAATCCCTCGCGCGGGCCATAGAGCGCAAACCACGCGCGCCGCGCCAGCCCTTCGAGATAGGCGACGAGCGCGGCATCGAGCGAGGTCTCGCGGGCGATGGCGAGGCTGGAAACCGCAGTGCGATACAGCGTCGGCAGGGCCAGCAGGTCGTCGTCCGACAGGCGGCGCAGGCGTCCGCCCTCGATCCGCGTGACGATCTGCTCGAGACGCTGCCAGTCCGCCTCGCGCGCCTGGCGAAAGCGGTCGGACCGCAGCGCCGCGGCCTCGACCGCGGCGTCACCGGCCCCGCCACGCGTGAACCAGCGCGCCATCATCCCAGGCTTCCTTCCTGCTTGACCGAAAGATAGGCGTCGATCAGCCGGTTGCCGACCTGCTGATAGGGCGCCTCGACCACGCGCACGCCCAACTGGCGCAACCGCTGCAGCACCAGCGCACGCTGGCGCAGCAACCCGCTCGCCGTGACGGCGCGGGCCATGCCGTCGAGATCGGCGGGTTCTGCGGTGGCGAAATCGCCCAGCTCGGCATCGGCCAGCACCACGAACAGCACGCGGTGGCGATCGAGCAGCCGCGACAGGCTCTCCACCATCAGTTCCGCACTGGTCGGATCGGTGAAGTCGGAGAACACCACGATCAGCGAGCGGCGCTGCAGCCGCGTTGCCAGCCGCGCCATGGCGAACGTGAAGTTCGGCTCCTCACGCGTGTAGTCGAGGCTTGCGGCGGCGCGCTGCAACCGGTCGAAGTCGCGGGGTGCGGTGACGAACGGGGAAAGCACCTGGGGCCTGGCGGCAAAGCCATAGACCGCCACGCGGTCCTGCGCCTTGAGCGCGACCCAGGCCGTGGTCAGCGCCGCGGTGATCGCGCGGTCGAGCCGGGCGATGCCGTCGATCGGCTCGGACATCGCTTGGCCGCAATCGAACGCGAAGACGATCTGGTTGTTGCGCTCGGTCTCGTATTCCTTGGCAAAGAGTCGGCCGTGGCGGGCCGAGCTTTTCCAGTCGATCCGGCGGCGGTCCATGCCGGGCTCGTAATCGGCGAGCGCCTCGAACTCGGTCCCTGCCCCCCGGATGCGGCGGGCAACGAGCCCGAAGGCAGCATCGCGCAGGAAGATCTGCAGCGCCGGGCTGCGTACCGGCGCGATGTCGGGCCGCACATAGGCGACACGCGCCAGCGGCCGCACGACCTGCCGATGCCCCAGCCCGAGCGGCCCGGTCCAGCGCAGCCACAGCGCGTTCACGCTGGCCGGGCCGCGGCGCTGCGGCGTCAGGATCGTGGACCCGGACCAGCTGTTTTCATCGGCAACAAGATCGACCCGGGCCTGCCCGGTCGCCGCCAGCCGCGTATCGAGCGCGAGCATGGCGACCGGCGCGCCGGCAGCGCCCGACAAGCGTGCCGAGAGCGCGACCCGCAGCGGCTGGCCGACCTCGGCATCGGCCGGAACGGAGCAGGTGACGTCATCCAGCCGCCCGGCGAACAGCGCATCGAGCAGGGCCAGCACCAGCAACGCGACCCCGGCAGCCGGCACCACGATCCAGCCCTGCGGCGCGACGGTCGCCACGACCAGCCCGGCCGGCGCGGTCAGCGCAAGCAGCAGCACGGTGCGCACCGTGGGGTACAGCGCCGGTGCGCGCAGCCGGGGCGCGCTCAACAGGGTCGGCCAGCGTGGCTTCACCGGATCAGCGCGGCGCTTCGGTGCGCTGGACGAGATCGGCGACGATCGCCTCGGCCTGGCGCCCGTCGATCTCGGCGGCGGGGCTGAGCACCATGCGATGGCGCAGGACCGCGGTCGCCAGCGCCTTGACGTCGTCGGGGATGACATAGTCGCGGCCTGCCAGCGCGGCGCGGGCGCGGGCCGCGCTGGCCAGCAGCACGGCAGCGCGCGGGCTCGCCCCGGCGACCAGATCGGCGCTGTCACGCGTGCCGCGCACCAGCTGCACGATGTAGTCGACCAGCGGATCGGCCAGCGTTACCGCGCCCAGCGCGGCTTGCGCCTCGGCCAGTCGCGCGGCATCGCACACCGCCGTCACGCCGAGGTCGGCAGGGTGGCGGCCGGTGCGCTTGTCGCCGTAGCGCGCCACGATGCGCGTCTCCTCCTCGATCGAGGGATAGTCGACCAGCAGCTTGAACAGGAAGCGGTCGAGCTGCGCCTCGGGCAGCGGGTAGACGCCCTGGCTCTCGATCGGGTTCTGCGTCGCCACGACCATGAAGTGCGCGGGCAGGTGATGCACCGCGCCATCGAGCGTCACCCGGCGCTCCTGCATCGCCTCGAGCAGGGCGGCCTGGGTCTTGGGCGGGGTGCGATTGATCTCGTCGGCGAGCACCAGATCATGGAAGATCGGCCCGCGCGTCAGCGTGAACTGGCTGGTCTGGAAGTTGAACAGGTTGGACCCGAGAATGTCGCCGGGCATCAGGTCGGGCGTGAACTGGATCCGCCCGAAGTCGAGCCCCACGGCAGTTGCGAAACTTTGCGCCAGGAACGTCTTGGCCGTGCCGGGCGGCCCTTCGAGCAGGACATGGCCACCGGCCATCAGCGCGATCAGCAGGTGGTCGACGGTCTCGACCTGGCCGATCACCGCCTTGCCGACCTCGGCACGGATCGCATCGGCCAGCGCGCGCACGGTATCGAGCTGTTCAGTCACACCAGTTCCTTTTCGAGAGCATGAAGACGCGCGGCCGCCCGCACCGCATCGGGGGAGCGGCGTGCCGCCACGAGCGCGGCGACGGCGTCGGAAAACGGGGTTTCGGCGGCGCCTGGGCGGCGCAACCGGGCATCGAGCGCGGCGTCGACGGCCTCGGCGGCGCGACCGCGCGGCAGGCCGAGGCGTGCCACCAGCCGCTCGCGCACTGCATCGGCATAAGGGCCGGTGACGAGATGCAGGCGCCGGGCGCGGCGAATGAGCCCCGCGCTGTTGACCACCAGCGTGGTCTTGCCCGGTGGCAGGGCCAGCACCGCGACTTGCGCCGGGCCGAACCGGCAGAAGGCGCGCCAGCCCACCGCGACCATGGCGAGGATCAGCCCCAGCGTCGCGGCCAGGAACGGCGGCTCGAACGCGACGGTCAGCAGGTTGCGGCCAGCGCCCAGCCCCGCCAGCGTGAGGTCGAAGGTGACGGCACGCGTGCGCCCTTCGGCGGCGGTGGCGTGAAGCAGCGCGAGCGCCAGCTCCGCCCGGCTGCGGTCGGCCAGCCCCATGTTGTCGATGAGGTCAGGCTCGAACACCAGGACCAGCGGCTGCATGCCGTTGTCGTCGCCGCCGATGTCGACCCCGGCCATGGCGTTGAGCGTAGGATAATACCCGGCATCGTCGACATAGGCGGCGAGCATGCGCCCGTCGGCGGTGGTCACCAGCGGTACGAGCGACTCGCCGCTGCCGGTGAGGATGGTATTGTCCTGGGGCAGCCGGCCGCTGCGGCCATCGGCCAAATGCCAGCCGCGCGCCGGCCGGCCGCCGAGGGTCACGGTCACGTCGTCGAGGAAGCCCCGCCACTCGGGCGCCTGCGTCCCGGTCAGCCGGGTCCAGCCGCGCGGCCGCTTCCACTTGTCGGGCAGTGCCTCCGCCTGCCACTTGGGCGTGACAACGATCGTCGGACCGATTTGCCGCCGCGCGCTGACGATCCGCTCGATATCCGCGCCCTTGGTCTGCGGCTGAGGCGTCAGCACCAGCACACCCGGCGCCGCCAGTGCGGATTGGCTGCGCGCCCGCGTCACGGTCATGCCGTCTGCCTCGGCCAGCGCGGCAAGGCCCGCAAAGCCATTGAGCCCGCGCCCGCCGGCATGGCCGCCGCCGTTGTTGGCCGGCGGGCCGCCATGCCCCATGTACCACAACATGCCGACGAACAGCGCGGCGCCGATGACCAGCAGCGCCAGCACCGTGCCGCGCGCGAAAGGCGGTGCGTTCATGCCAGCCGCTCCAGCGCGAAGGCGGCATAGGCGGCGCGTGCGCGATCCCATTCGCTGCGGCCTGCTGCGCGCAGGGCATAGCGTGCCCGCTCGACCTCGTCGGCCATGACCGTGAAGGCGCGCCGCGCCGCGGCCGGCAGCGCGGCAAGCCCGGCGATCTCGCGCGCCGTGCTCGACGGCGCCACCCAATCAGGCCGTGCAGACACGATGTCGGCCACGCTGCGCCTGAGCAGGAGGTGGACCGCTTCCTCGTAGTGCCCCGCCTCGGCCAGCCGGTCCGCATCCTCGAGCAGGGCGAGCGCGGCAGCGGGGGCCGGGGTCCATTCAGGGTCCGCCTGGCGCCGGCCGCGCAGGGCACGCAGCCAGGGTGCCAGCGCCCCCCAGGCGAGCCAGAGCAGGGCCGCGGCCCCGGCGATGATGACGAGCAGGAGCAGCAGGTTCCACCCGCGCGCCAGGCCCAGCCCCAGGGGGCCGAGAACATGGTCGCCCAGCCACACCAGGACGCGGCCGATCGCGCGCGCGATCACCTCGAGCCAGTGCGGCGGCACATAGGGGGGATCGGGCGGCGGCGGGGTGACGGGGGCGAACTGGATTTCGCCCATGCCGCGCATCGTGCGCCATGCCTGGTCGGCATGGGCGACGGCATCGGCAGGCCCGCTGGCGGGCGCGACGGAAGGGACCGCAGCGGCATTGCTCACGCCGCCGTGGTCGCATGGCCGGTGCGCGGCGGCAAGCCTCGTTTGCACCACGGCGGAAGCGGCGCAGCAGAGCGCCGCTTCCGCTAGCGATCAGCCGCGCGCGCGTTCCAGCGGGTAGGAGCCAAGGATGCGCAGGTTCTTCGAGAAATAGGCCAGTTCCTCGAGCGCGCGATCGACCGCTGGATCGCCCGGCGCACCGACGATGTCGGCAAAGAACATCGTCGCGGCAAAGCTGGCCCCCTTCTGGTAGCTTTCCAGCTTGGTCATGTTGACGCCATTGGTGGCAAAGCCGCCCATCGCCTTGTAAAGCGCGGCGGGGATATTGCGCACCTCGAAGACGAAGGTCGTCAGCGCAGTCCCGGCATGCTCGGCCGGATCGCGCGGGGTGCGCGAGAGCAGCACGAAGCGCGTGGTGTTGTCGTGCGCATCCTCGATGTTGTCGGCGAGGAGATCGAGGCCGTAGAGTTCGGCGGCAATGCGCGGCGCGATCGCGGCGATGCCCGGCTCGTCGCTCTCGGCGACCAGCGCCGCCGCCCCGGCGGTATCGGCATAGGCCATCGGCGTGATCCCGCGGTCGCGCATGTAGAAGCGCGACTGGCCCAGCGCCTGCGGATGGCTGTAGGCAGCCCGGATCTCGCCGGCATCGCGGCGCGCCATCAGCGCGTGGTGGATGTCGAGGAAATGCTCGCCGACGATGTAGAGGCCGCTTTCGGGCAGCAGGAAGTGGATGTCGGCGACGCGCCCGTGCTGCGAGTTCTCGATCGGGATGATCGCCTGGCCCGCCCGGCCTTCCTTCACCGCATCAAGCGCATCCTCGAACGAGAAGCAGGGCAGCGGCAGGCCATCGGGCAGGACCTCCATCGCCGCGCGGTGCGAATTCGCACCCGGCGCGCCCTGGAACGCGACCGCGCGCGCAGGGTCGGCAGCGGCGGCGGCGCTCATGCGTTCGACGAGCAGGCGGGCGGGTTCGGGAAAACTTTGCATCGGCCCTGCCGTTACGGCGAAACCCTGCGCCAGGGCAAGCATCAGCGCCACTTCCGTGGCTGCGGCAAATTTGTCCTGGATCACAGACGGGCTTCGGCCCCTCCGGCACATCGCGGCGCACATCGCACTTGCGCACGTGCGGGGGGCTGGGTATCGCTTCCGCAAAAGGCGCGTATCGGCAATGGGCCGGATGTTGCGCGATAAATGGGGCTGGGAATGGACGACCGTTTCAATACGATCGCGGGATGGACACTGTTTGGCGGCATCGTGGCACTGGGCCTGTCGACGTTGTCTGCCCATTACTTCCTGGCCGACAAGCCCGAGCGCCCCGAGAAGATGGGCTACGCCATCGCCGGCGTGGAGCCCGAAGGTGGTGCCGGCGCGGCCGTGCTCGAACCCATCGCCAACCGCCTCGCCAAGGCCGACGCCGCCAAGGGCGAGGCGATCTTCGCCAAGTGCAAGGCCTGCCACACCATCGACCAGGGCGCGGCCAACGGCATCGGTCCCAACCTGTGGGGCGTCGTCGGTGACGAAACCGCCGCCGGGCGCGGTGGCTATGCTTTCTCCGATTCGCTCAAGTCCAAGGGCGGCAAGTGGGACTTCGCGCGCCTCGACGAGTGGCTGACCAACCCCAAGAAGTTCGCCGACGGCACCAAGATGTCGTTCGCCGGCCTCGCCGATCCGATGGATCGCGCCAACGTCATCCTCTACCTGAACTCCAAGGGCTCGAACCAGCCGCTGCCGCCGCCCGAGGCCATGCCGGCCGCCGGTGCCGCACCGGCTGGCGGGACGGCCGCTGCCGCCGCCGTGGTGGGCGATGCCGCCAAGGGCGAGAAGGTCTTCGCCAAGTGCCAGGCCTGCCACACGGTCGACCAGGGCGGCGCCAACGGCATCGGCCCCAACCTGTTCGGGGTCGCCGGTGACGCCATCGCCGAAGGCCGCGGCGGCTTCGCCTTCTCCGACGCGCTCAAGGCGCACAAGGGCACCTGGGACCAGGCGACGCTCGACCAGTGGCTGACCGCCCCGGCCAAGTTCGCACAGGGCACCAAGATGACCTTCGCCGGCCTGTCGAGCGCGCAGGATCGCGCAGACGTGATCGCCTACCTCAACAGCAAGGGCGGCAAGCTCACGCTCGCCGGCCCTGCCGCCGCACCGGCCGAGGCTGCGCCGGCCAAGTAAGGCCGGCGCAGAAGACTTCGGCAGACGGACTTCGATGGCGCGGGGGCGGAGTGTGCTTGCACACCCCGCCCCCGCCGTCTATCCGCCCCCCGTCGCCCGCTCCCGGGTGCTTAGGGTACCGGTTTGTCCACGATCATTCCCCTCGCCGACGTCGATCCGCAGCTGGTCGAGGACCTGCTCGATGCCGCCTTCGAGCCGGAGCGGCGCCAGCGCACCGCCTATCGCCTGCGCGAGGGCGCCGAGTGGCTGCCAGGTCTGTCGTTCGGCGCGCTGGACGAGGACGAGATGCTGGCCGGCACGATCCAGTGCTGGCCGGTCGCGCTGACCACGCCCGACGGCCGCCGGGTGCCGATGATCATGGTCGGCCCCGTCGCCGTGCTGCCGGGTCTCCAGGGACGCGGCTACGGCAAGGCGCTCGTCACCGCCAGCCTTACCGCGATCGACCCGCGCGCACCGCTGCCGCAGGTCATGATCGGCGATCCCGATTACTACGAGCGCTTCTTCGGCTTCAGCAATGCGCATACCGGCGGCTGGCAACTGCCCGGCCCGTTCGAGGCGCATCGCCTGCTCTGCCGCACCGCCAATCCCGCCGTCCTGCCGCAAGAGGGCACGTTGGGGCCTTGGCGCGGCTGACCAAGTCTGGCATCGGCGACCGGTGCCATACGAACCTCCCCCCGAACTGGCCGGACTCTCGCTGAGCGAGATCGCCGCGCTCGCCGAAAGCCGCCGCCTTCCCCCGCTCGACCAGTGGTCGCCCGCGCACAGCGGCGAGAGCCACATGCGCATTCTCGCCGATGGAACCTGGCTGCACGAAGGCAGCCCGATCACCCGCCCCGCCATGGTCCGCGCCTTCGCCACGCTGCTGATGCGCGATGCCGATGGCCAGCACTGGCTGGTCACCCCGCACGAGCGGCTGGCCATCGCGGTCGACGATGCCCCCTTCCAGGCGATCGACCTCGAGGTGCGCCACGATCCGGCCAATGGCGAGCCGGTGCTGGCGTTCCGCCTGAACACCGACGATGTCGTGATCTGCGGGCCCGATCATCCCTTGCGCGTCGCCGGCACGGCCGACCTGCCGGCCTTCTACCTCGCGGTGCGTCACGGGACCGAGGCGCGGCTCAACCGCAGCACGTATGGCCAGCTGATCGACCATGCCCTGACCGTCTCCCCGGCCGAGGCGCTGGCGGTGCGCAGCAAGGGCGCGGCCTTCGCGCTGGTGCCCGCCGCATGAGCCAGTCGTTGTTCGACCGGCTGAATACGCTTTACCTGGCCGGCCACGCCGGCCCCGCCCCCGACCTGATCGACGACTGGCGCGTCGTGCCCGACGGCCTGCGCCCTGCCGCAGTATTGATCGCGATCACCGATCGCATCGGCCATGGTGACGGCCCCGGCGTGCTGCTGATTCATCGCCCCAGCCACATGCGCGCACATCCCGGGCAGGCCGCCTTCCCCGGCGGCAAGATCGAGCCCGGCGAATCGCCGGTGGAGGCGGCGCTGCGCGAGGCGAACGAGGAACTGGGCATCGACCCCGCCATGGTTCGCGTCATTGGTGCGACCGACCGCTATCGCACGGGCACTGGCTACGACATCACGCCGGTGCTCGCCGTGGTGCCCGAAGGCCTGCCGATCAAGCCGAACCCCGCCGAAGTCGCCGGCTGGTTCGAGCCGCCACTGTCGCTGCTGCTTGACCGGCATGGCCACGGCTGGATCGAGGCCGAATGGAACGGCCAGAAGGGCCGCACGATCGAGATCGTCTGGCAGGGCCACCGCATCTGGGGCGTGACCGCGGCGATCATCGCCAACCTCGCCAGGCGTCTGGCAATCGCGGACGCGGCATGACAACGCTCCCCACCGCGCCATGGACCCAGCGCGAAGACCTCGCCGCGCTCGTCGCCGCGCTCGACCCCGCCGGCGAGGGCCTGTGCCGCTGGGTGGGCGGTGCGGTGCGCGACACGCTGCTGGGGCTGCCGGTCAAGGACATCGACATGGCCACCCGCCTGCTGCCCGCGCAAACGCAAGCCCGGCTGGAGGCCGCCGGCATCCGCCAGGTGCCCACCGGCATCGCCCACGGCACGATCACGGCGGTGCTCGCCGGCGGACCGGTCGAAGTGACCACGCTGCGCCGCGACGTCGAGACCGACGGGCGCCACGCCACGGTGGCCTTCGCCAGCGAGTGGCGGGACGATGCCGCGCGGCGCGACTTCACGATCAACGCGCTCTACGCCGATCCACGTAGCCTTGCGATCAGCGACTATCACGGCGGACTGGACGACCTCGCGGCCCGGCGGCTGCGTTTCATCGGTGATGCTGAGCAGCGCATCCGCGAGGATTACCTGCGCATCCTGCGCTATTTCCGCTTCCAGGCGCGGTTCGGCTCGTTGCCCGCCGATGCCGAGGCCGAGGGCGCCTGCGCCGCGCTGGCGGCCGGCATGAAGGGGCTGTCGCGCGAGCGCATCGCGAGCGAACTGCTTGGGCTGCTGGCGCTGCCCGATCCGGCGCCGACCCTGGCCCGCATGGCCGAGCTTGGCGTGCTGGCGCATGTCCTGCCCGAGGCAGACCCTGCCGCCCTGCCAGCTCTGGTGGCGGTCGAATCGCGCGAGGGCCTGGCACCCGACGCGCTGCGCCGCATGGCCGCCCTGCTGCCGGCCGATCCGCCGCTGGTCGATCAGGTCGCCGCGCGGCTGCGCCTCTCGTCCGCACAGCGCAAGCGCCTGGCCGCGGCCGCTGCGCGGGGGGCGGAGGATACCGTGCAGAACCCGCGTGCGATGGCCTATCGGCTGGGCCGCGCGGAGGCGATCGACCGCCTCGCCCTGGCAGGGCGTGGGGTAGATTCGCTGGCCGGATGGGACATCCCCCGCCTGCCGATCAAGGGCGGGGACATCGTGGCGCGCGGCGTCAGCGCCGGCCCCGACGTCGCCCGCACCTTGCGCGCGGTCGAAGGCCGGTGGATCGCCGAAGGCTTCCCCGACGGGCTGCGCGTCGTTACGCTTCTGGACGAATATCTAGCCGGGGAGGCGTCGCCCCAGGATTGACCCCGGCGCCTGACCCTTCGGCGCCTGCCCCCTCGGCCCCTCTGGCGAATCCGGTTTCATCTGCTATCGCCGGGGCATGACCGAGACCACCGACACCGCCGCCCGCTGGAGCCTTGCCATCCATGGCGGCGCCGGTGCCATGACGCCCGAGATCATGGACGCCGCCATGGCCGCTGAATACGAAGCCGCGCTTGCCACGGCGCTGGAGGCCGGCGCCGCCGTGCTGCGCGATGGTGGCAGCGCGCTCGATGCCGTCTCGGCAGCAGTCTCGGCCCTCGAGGACGATCCCCATTTCAACGCCGGGCGCGGCGCGGTGTTCACCTACCACGGCACCAACGAACTCGACGCGGCGATCATGGACGGGCGCAACCGCGCGGCGGGCGCCGTCTCGGCAGTAACGCGCACGCGCAATCCGGTGCAGCTGGCGCGCGTGGTGATGGAACAAGGGCCGCACGTCTTCCTCGCCGGCGCAGGCGCCGAGGAATTCGCCCGCGACCACGGCATGGCCGAGGTCGATCCCGCATGGTTCGCCACCGCAGAGCGCCGCCGCCAGCTCGATGAATTCAAGTCGCGCAAGGACGGCTGGTTCGATGCGGATCTCAAGTTCGGCACCGTCGGCGCCGTCGCGCGCGATGCCAATGGCGACCTTGCCGCCGCGACCTCGACCGGCGGCCTCACCGGCAAGCGCTGGAACCGCATCGGCGATTCGCCGGTGATCGGGGCTGGCACTTATGCCGACAACCGCGCCTGTGCCGTCTCGTGCACCGGCACCGGCGAAGTGTTCATCCGCGTCGGCGTAGCCCACGAAATCGCCGCGCGCATGCGGCTCGCCGGCGAAGACGTCGCCACCGCAACCCGTGCGGTGCTGGGCGAAGTCGACCACCTCGGCGGCGTGGGCGGCATCATCGCCGTCGATGCCGAGGGCACGCTGACGCATGCCTTCAACACCAACGGTCTCTATCGTGGATTCGCCGACCATACCGGCCGCGCCGAGGTGGGGATCTTCGGCGCCGCCTGAAGGCTCAGAACACCTCGGCGCAGAGCGCGAGGTTGTCCTGCATCAGTGCCCAGATCCGGTCCTGCGCGGCGACGATGGTCGCGCGCGTCTGGTCCGGATCGGCGACCACGCCCTCCATCCCCGCGATCAGTTCGTCGCGGAAGCCCGGCTCACGGATGTCCACGCCCCAGTCGGTGCGGCCGATGTCCTCGAGGAAGTAATTCATCTTGGGGTGCGACGAAAGCGTGAAGATCGGCCGCTTGAGGCCGAACGGGACCATCTGGCCGTGCCCGCGCATGCCGATGGTAAGGTCGGTCGACAGATAGAACTTCACGATCGCCGGCACCCCGGCATGGGCGATGTCGACCACATCGAAGGCCAGGCCGAAGCGACGCAGCAGCGGCAGGAAGAACCGGTCGCGCGGATCGTGGATCGCGACCGTGACGCGCCAACCCTTGTCGACCATGTGCCGTGCGGCCTCGGCGATGTCCTTCACGCACTCCTCGACCCGCCCGTTGAACCGCCGCTCGACGCGGTCGTAAGCCAGGTTGATCGACAAGTGCCGGCCGGTGGCGGGCGCACTGACGACATCGGGCATGAGGTGCGACAGCACGGTGGTTGGGCAAGGCTGGTGGCGCAGCTTTGCAGCCAGTTCGGGAGGCAGGTGTTCGCTGAGCGAGCGGATCGATCCGGTGTTGCGCAGGCCCACGAAGACCGACTTGCGCACCGTCTCGACCACATGCTCGGCAAATCGCTCGGCAAAGCCGGACTGGCCATGGAAGTTGTTGTATCCGACGGCATTGAGGACCAGCGGCCGCTCGAGCCGGCGCAAGTCTTCGATGGCGATGTTCCACTGCCATCCCGACAGGCTGCCCGAGACCGAATCCGGAATGATCAGCCCGCCGCCCCCGACGACGACGGCCTTGGCCCGCGCGTTGATACGGTCGATGTCGGACGCAGCGACGGCGGAACGCACCGGCAGCCGCGTCCAGTCCTGCGGCCCGAACCGCGTGTCGAACAACTGCCGCGTAGCCGTGAACAGCGCCGTATCACCCGCATTGCCATTGCGGTGCACGCCATAGTGGACAACGCCGCCGGCGGGCATGCCCTTGAGCCGGAACGCGCGCAGACGCCCGCGCTCGGCCGCCGCGCTCGCGGCGCGGGCCGGGAAGCCGGCGGGGTCCGTGCGCAACGCTTTCCAGATCTTGCCCAGCACGATGATTCCCCCCTGCGACAAAATAACCGGTCGCCTCGCGTATCGGGAATGCCCCGGCCGGCGTCCCAGGTCCAGTCCGCGCCTATACTGCATCGCACAAAAATGAAGTTCGCACCATTGTGGTTGCTTATTGTAGCTGATACATCCGATTTGGATCTGGTTTTTGGTCAGTTCCACGGGAGCCAGTGCGATGCTGCGACCGGGCCAAAACATTGCACAATTGACCGGCCTGCGCGGCATTGCTGCGTTGGGGGTGGTACTCCACCACGCCGCGAACCAGCTGGGCGGCGACTGGTACCTGCGCGGCCAGCCGATGGTCGACGTGTTCTTCGTCCTCTCCGGCTTCGTCATATCGTACGTCTATCTCGCAAAGGGCCCCGTGGCCTGGCCGGCGTTCGCCCGTGCGCGATTTGCCCGGATCTATCCGCTCCATATCGCGACGGCGCTGGCGATGGCGCTCGCCGGCGTCTTGCTGGCCCGCGCGTCGCACCAGCCGGCCCCCGATTGGGTAAACCCCACCCAGGCCCTGCGCGAAGCCACGCTGACCATGGCCATGCGGTCTTCGGCGCGGACAAGCTGTGGAATTTCCCCGCCTGGTCGATCTCGGTCGAATGGTGGGTCTATTTCACGCTGTTCCCGCTGCTGGCCGTCCACGGCACGCGATTGTCGACACGGCAAGCCGCGATAGTCTGGCTGGCAAGTGCGGTCATGCTCGTCATCGTGCTGCATCTGGGACTCGGCAAGTCGACCCGTGGCTGGCCGGCTTTCGGTCGCGCGCTCGTGGGCTTTGCCGGAGGCTGGGTTGCCTGCCGTTTCGCCACGGGAACGAACCTGCGCCTGCGCGATCGCACCGTCGATCTGCTGTGCCTGGCCATAGTCATCGGCATCTACGGCACCGCGCCGCTGATCGACGACGATGCCTGGTACCTGATCCTCGTCTATCCGCTGGTGATCTTCGGTCTCGCGACCTCGCGCGGGCATGCGGTACGCCTGCTGTCCAGCCGCCCGGTCGTATGGCTGGGCGACATCAGCTTCTCGATCTATCTCGTCCACTCGATCGTGCTGAACGTGTTGCAGGCGGCCGATGGCCGGATCCTGTCACTCGATACGCGGCTGGCGTGGATGGTCGCGCTGACGGGTGCGACGCTCGTGGTTGCGCCGGCGAGCTACTACCTGTTCGAGGTTCCGATGCGTCGGCTCCTGACCGGCAAACCGGCATTTTCCAGATCCAAGCCGATCATCCGCACGGCCTAGGGCAAGTGCCGGTTGCTAGGCGCTTCGGGCCAGAACTTGGGCGGCTAGCCACAGGCGGATGGCGCCGGCAAGCCCGCAGGGGGTGGGGCTGGCGATCCGCTCGGCGTCGATCCGCGCAACCAGCGCGTTGATCGGTACGCCTTCTGCGTCGGCGGCGCGACGCAGCCAGTCCCAGAACAGCGGCTCGAGGCTGATCGAAGTCTTGTGCCCGGCGATCTCGACCGAGCGCTTGACCGGGGGATGGTAGATCTCTTGCATGGTTCGAACAGGGGGGGGGCAGAACCGGGGAGACGGGACCGGCACCGCGACGGGCACCGGTCCCGCGCCGCTCAGTACATGTGCTGCCCGCCGTTGATCGACATCGTCGATCCGGTGACGAAACCGCCGTCTTCCGAGGTCAGGAAGGCGACGCCTCGGGCGATTTCGCTGGCCTGACCGAGACGGCCGGTCGGGATGCGCGCGACGATCTTTTCCAGCACCGCTGCGGGCACGGCCGCGACCATGTCGGTGTCGATGTAGCCCGGTGCGATGGCATTGACCGTCACGCCGTACTTCGCGCCTTCCTGCGCCAGCGCCTTGGTGAAGCCGTGGATGCCCGACTTGGCGGCGGCATAATTGACCTGGCCATACTGGCCGGCCTGGCCGTTGATCGAGCCGATGTTGACGATGCGGCCCCAGCCGCGCTCGCGCATGCCCGGGAACGTCGCCTTGGCCATGTTGAAGCAACCGCCGAGGTTGATGCGCATCACCTCGTTCCAGTCGTCGTAGTTCATCTTGTGAAGCACGCCGTCGCGGGTGATGCCGGCATTGTTGACGACGATGTCGACGTCACCGACCTCGGCAGCGACGCGCGCGCAACCGTCCTGCGTCGCCTCGAAGTCACCGACGTCCCAGCGATAGGCCTTGATTCCGGTGCGGTCGGTGAACGCCTTCGCCTTCTCGTCGTTACCGGCATAATTGGCGACCACGGTACGCCCCTGCTCCTGCAGGGCGACGCAGATCGCCTCGCCGATACCCCGTGTTCCGCCCGTTACGATGGCCACTCGCGTCATTTACGGCACTCCCGTGTACTGCCTGTTCCCAAGCCGATTTTACAGGCCGCTAGGCTAGGGTTGTGACGCCGCTGCGACAAGCCTTTGCGTAACGGATCGATAAATTACTGCGACCGTATTCGATAAGAGTCGCGCAAGGTAACCGAACATTGCTGGCGCCCCTGGCGCGGGCACATAGCCACAAAAAAAAGGCCCGCCAAAGGCGAGCCCTGACTGTTGCGATGATGCGGCCCCGATCAGAACCGGAACTGGGTTCCGAGATAGACGGCCTGGCTGTCCTGCTTGCCGTCGGTCAAAGGACGCAGGCGATCGCGATCGGACGAATAGCGGATGCCCGCCGTCACATCCAGGTTGCGGGTCAGGCGATAGCTGCCGCCGAAATCGACCTGGTAATTGCCCTGCGATTCGAGCGTGCGCGGCGAACGACCCGCGCGTTCCTTCTCGTCGAGCGCGATGCGCGGCGAGAGACGGCTGGGCGTGTCCGAGACCGAGGCGGCGTTCCCCGAAGCAGCAGCGAAATGGCTGATGTCGGGCATGTCGATACGCTGCACGTCGCGGGCGAAACTGGTGCCGAGGCCGCCCGTGCCGGCGAAGCTCTGGTAGCCGCGGGCCATGCCGAGGTTGAAGGCATTGGGCGCGATACGCAGCGGAGCGGCCGCGCCCGGCGCACCGCCCAGACCACCAAGCACGCCGCGCACCGAAATGGCGCGCGTGGCCTCGGGGTTGATGCGGACCGCCACGGTGATCGCACGCTCCGAACCATCGTCGGAGCCGGCGGGTGTGAAGCGGAAGACGCGGCTGGGTGCCACGCCGCGGACGGTGATGGCGGCGGCAAGCCGCGCATCGGCCGATGCCGGGGTGAACGAGCCGATGCCGCCGCGCGCCGCGAGGCTGACACGGGCAAGCGGCTGGAAAGTGCCGGTGACGGCGCTGCTGACGGTGGGTGCAAGAACAAGGCCGGCAACGATGCAGGTTGCCGCAAGCAACGGCATGCGGACGAGGCTGCGCGTCGCGCCCCTTTTCGCCTTGCTGCTGCCCTTGCCCGCCATGATCGTCCTGCTTCCTGTCCTGCCTGTTTGCCCCGCCAGCCGACGTAGCGCGACAGTGTAACCGTTTTTGAATCGCCCGGTTCCGGGCAATCCAGACTTGTCTTCGCCGCGTCTTTCCGCGTCCCTGACCCCATCGCCAAACGACGGAAATGTGACACCGGCATGACGCCTTCATCCCAAGTAACGCAGAAGCGCCTCGATTTCCAGATTCGCGGGCAGGCCGGATGCAACGATTTTCGATCTGTGGCCCTGAAGTGACAGCCCGGGCGTGGTTCACCCGCAGTTCACGGCATGACGGGCTGGACTGTGCCCCGCCACACCCTTGCGCGATGCTTTCGCGGCAGACAAGGCCGCCCATGGCCCGCCCTCGGTCCCGCACGGTCCAAGCCGCTTGCCGCGCGGCGCACCGGGGTGATAGAGGCTTGCCCGAAGCGTCGTGCGGAGGCACGGCCGATCATCATGCCCGCGCGCGGAAAATGGCGCGAAGGGCCAGACAGGACAGGAATGAAGTGACGACCAGCGCCTCCGACCAGAACCGGTCTTTCGCCCCCGCAACCGCTGCTGGGCGTACCCGGACCACGGTGCGTCATCCCGCGATGCGGGCCATTGCCATTTCCGCGCTCGCCCTGGCTCTCGTGGGTTGCGCCGGCCACGGCAAGCATGTCGGCAAGAACAAGGGCGCCAAGGGCAAGCCCGAACTCGCCGCCAGCCGCGTCACCACTATCGGCGTCAATGCCTACCTGTGGCGCGCCAGCCTCGATTCGCTGTCGTTCATGCCGCTCCTGCAGACCGACAGCAACGGCGGCGTCATCGTCACCGACTGGTACGCCAACCCGCGCAACCCCGGTGAGCGCATGAAGGTGACGGTCTCCATCCTCGACCAGGACCTGCGTGCCGACGCGCTGCGCGTCGCCGCCAGCCGTCAGGTCAACCAGGGCGGTGCCTGGGTCGATGTGCCGGTGCAGGCCGCCACGGTCCAGAAGCTCGAGGACGTGATCCTGACCCGCGCCCGCGACCTGCGCCGCCAGGCGATGCCCGCAGGCTGATCCCCTGGCCGGCTGATACCTCGCCGGCTGATAAGGAATTAGGGCGGCACGCGCTTGCGATAAGGCGTGCCGCCACCTAAAGCGCGGGGCATGACTTCCGCTCCCGCCGAACCCGTCCGTTTCGACCCCGCTTCCGCCGACGTGCACTGGCAGAAGGTGTGGGACGAACAGCAATCCTTCCGTGCCGACGACCAGAGCAACAAGCCGCGCAGCTATGTGCTCGAGATGTTCCCTTATCCTTCGGGGCGCATCCATATCGGCCACGTCCGCAACTACACCATGGGCGACGTGCTGGCGCGCTACAAGCGCATGACCGGCCACGAAGTGCTGCATCCGATGGGCTGGGACGCCTTCGGCATGCCGGCCGAGAACGCCGCCATGGAAAAGGGCGTGCACCCCGGCGGCTGGACGCGCGAGAACATCGCCAACATGAAGGCGCAGCTCAAGCGCTTGGGCTTCGCGCTGGACTGGAGCCGCGAGATCGCGACCTGCGAGCCCGAATACTATGGTCACGAACAGGCGCTGTTCCTCGACCTCTATGCCGGCGGGCTCGTCTATCGCAAGGAATCGGCGGTCAACTGGGATCCGATCGACCACACCGTGCTCGCCAACGAGCAGGTGATCGATGGACGTGGCTGGCGCTCGGGCGCGCTGGTCGAGAAGCGCAAGCTCAATCAGTGGTTCCTCAAGATCACGGACTTCGCCGACGAGCTGCTGGCCGGCCTCGGCAGCCTCGACAAGTGGCCCGAGAAGGTCCGGCTGATGCAGGAGAACTGGATCGGCAAGAGCCAGGGTCTGGAGTTCGGCTTCACCCTGTCGAACGGCGAGCGCCTCGACGTCTACACCACTCGCCCGGACACGATCTTCGGCGCGAGCTTCGTCGCCGTGGCCGCCGATCATCCGGTCGCGCAGGCGGCGGCCGCGGGCAATCAGGCCGCGCAGGACTTCATCGCGCTGTGCAAGCAGGGCGGCACGACCGCGGCCGAGCTGGAGACCGCCGAGAAGCTTGGCTTCGACACCGGCCTCACCGCGGCGCATCCGTTCACCGGCGCCCCCTTGCCCGTCTACATCGCCAATTTCGTGCTGATGGACTACGGCACCGGCGCGATCATGGCGGTACCGGGCCACGACCAGCGCGATTTCGACTTCGCGACCAAGTACGGCCTGCCGATCCTGCGCGTTGTCGCCGCTGATGCGGCCGAGGCCGACGCGCCCTTCGGCAGCGAGGCCGAGGCCGGCGACGGCGTGCTGGTCAATTCGCAGTTCCTCGACGGGATGGCGGTCGCCGAGGCCAAGAAGGCGGTGATCGCCCGCGCCGAGAGCGAAGGCTGGGGCCAGGGCCGCACGGTGTGGCGCCTGCGCGACTGGGGCGTCAGCCGCCAGCGCTACTGGGGCACACCGATCCCCTTCGTCCACTGCGAGATTTGCGGCGTGGTGCCGGTGCCAAAGAAGCACTTGCCCGTCACCCTGCCCGAGGACGTCGACTTCTCGGTGCCGGGCAACCCGCTCGACCGTCACCCGACCTGGAAGCATGTCGACTGCCCGCAGTGCAGCCACCCCGCGCGGCGCGAAACCGATACGCTCGACACCTTCGTCGATAGCTCGTGGTACTTCCTGCGCTTCGCCAGCCAGCCGGCCGACCGCCCGTTCGACCCCGAAGTCATCAAGCAGTGGCTGCCGGTCGAGCAGTACATCGGCGGGATCGAGCATGCGATCCTGCACCTGCTCTATGCCCGCTTCTTGACCCGAGCGCTGGCCCGTATCGGCAAGATCGAGGTGACCGAGCCCTTCGCCAGCCTGTTCACGCAGGGCATGGTCACGCACGAGACCTACTCGCGTGTCGACCCCGCCAATGGCCAGCCGATCTGGTATGCCCCGGCGGACGTGACGCGCAGCGGCGATGGCGCCAGCCTCAAGGCGGATGGCCAGCCGGTCGAGATCGGCCGCGTCATCAAGATGTCGAAGTCGAAGAAGAACGTGGTCGACCCCGACGACATCGTCGCCCGCTATGGTGCCGACGCGATCCGCTGGTTCATGCTGTCGGACAGCCCGCCCGAGCGCGACCTGCCGTGGTCCGAGGCCGGGATCGAGGGTTGCGGACGCTTCGTCCAGCGGTTGTGGCGCCTGTTCGGCCAGATCGATGCAACCGCCACCGGCGAGGAGAAGGCACTCGATCGCCGCGTCCACCAGACCGTCCATGCCGTGGGCCAGGACATCGAGTCGCTGGGCTTCAACAAGGCCGTGGCGCGCATCTACGAACTGACCGCCGCGATCGAGAAGGCGGCGCCCTCGGCCAGCCGCAACGCCGCGATCCGCAGCCTGCTGCTGCTGGTCTCCCCGATGATGCCGCACCTGGCCGAGGAAGTCTTCGCGCGCTTTGGCGAGGGCCTGGTGGCGGATGCCGCCTGGCCTGCGGTCGACTCGGCGCTGCTGGTCGACGACGAGGTCACCGTGGCGGTCCAGGTGAAGGGCAAGCTGCGCGACACCCTGACCGTCGCCAAGGGAACCTCGAAGGAAGACCTCGAGGCGCTTGCGCTCGCATCCGACAAGGTGCAGCGTGCGATCGACGGGGCTGACGTGAAGAAAGTGATCGTGGTGCCCGACCGGCTGGTGAACCTTGTTGTCTAAGCGCCTTTTCGCCCCCCTCCTCGCCGTCTCGTGCCTGGTACTCTCCGGGTGCGGGCTGCAGCCCATGTACGCCGGCGGCGGCAGTGGCGCCGTGGCCCGGGCGGCGGCCAGCGTCGATGTCGCGCCGATCGCCGGCAAGTCCGGTTGGCTGGTGCGCCACGCACTGTCGGACCGGCTTGGCTCGTCGGGCGAGGCCGCGGCCTATCGCCTCGATGTTCGCCTCGATGAGAAGCTGCAGGGCCTGGGCCAGCTGTCGGACGATACCATCACGCGCGAGCGGCGCACGATGCGCGCACGCTACCAGCTGGTGAACGTCGCGACCGGCGCGATCGTCCTTGATGCGACCGCCACCGCGGATGCCGGCCTCGACGTGGTGTCGAGCGAATATTCGGTGATCGCCGCCGAGCAGACCGCGCAGGAAAACCTATCGCGCGAACTCGCAGACCAGATCGTGACGCGCGTCGCCACGCGGCTGCGCGAGGCGAGCCGCGGCGAAGCGCCGGTCGTGGTCCCCGCGACCGCACCGCCGCCGGCGCCGGCCAACGCGCCGCTGGTCGCACCGCCACCGCTGGCCCCGGGCGTGGCCGAGGCCGCCAAGCCGCCTGCCGACCCGCGGTAAGGATCCGATCGCGGTGAAGGTCCAATCGCGGTGAAAGCAACGCAGAAGACCTTTGCGGGCATGGCCGTGCGGGCCGCGCAGACCTGTCGCGTGTTCTATTTCTGCGGGCCGGACGAGGCGGGCGCCGCCGATGCCGCCGCCCGCATTGCGGCGCTGCTGGGCGATGCCGAGCGCGTCGAACTGGCCGGTGCGGAATTGCGCCGCGATCCCGTGCGCCTGGCCGACGAGGCGCGATCCGTCTCGCTGTTCGGCGACGTACGCCAGATCCATGTCCGCACCGCCGGCGACGAGGCATTCGACGCGGTCGAAACCCTGCTGGCCAGCCCGGTCGATGGCTGGCCGGTGGTGATCGTCGCCAGCGCCGCCACCGACAAGTCCCGCATCGCCAAGCTGCTGGCCGATCGAGACGATGCGCTGGTGGGCATGTTCCATCCGCCGGACCTGCGCGCTGTGGTCGACGGCGTGCGCGACATGGCGGGGGCAGCGGGCCTTCGCATGACCGGCGACCTCGCCGAGCGGATCGCGCGTGCGACGGGACTCGACAGCCGGATGGCCCGCAGCGAGGTGGAGAAGCTGGCGCTCTATCTCGATGCCAGCCCGGCCGCGCCGCGCACCGTCGATGCGGCGGCGCTCGATGCCGTGGGCGCCAGTACCGAGGATGATGGCATGATGCCGGTCGTCAACACCATCCTGTCCGGCGACTCGCGTAACCTCGGTACCGAACTGGCTCGGGCGCGCGAAACCGGAATGAATCCGGTCGGCCTGCTGCTGGCGTTCGAACGTCGTGTCGCGCAATTGGCACAACTCGCCGGGCGAATGGGGCCGCGCAGCGATATCAATGCCTTCCTCGAACAGGAGATGGCGGCGCGCCGTGTATTCTTTCGAGACAAGCCGGATCTCGCGATCCAGCTGAAGCGGTGGCGCGGAAAGCGTCTCGAAAGATTGCTGGAACGGCTGATATCCTTGCATCGCAGCCTCTTGTCCGACAGCCGCAACGCCGATCTCCTGCTCAGCCACGCCTTGGCCGAAATCACCCGCGCCGCCGCGCGATGAGCCCATTGCCGATGGATTTTTTCGGCAATCCGGCATAAGTGGGCGTACTTGCCAATACTACGAGACTCTGTAGATATTGCAGTGCAGCAGAGTTTTGCTTTGATGCTGGAACTTCGGTCGGCGGCAGATTCGCCTGGCCGGACGCTCTCAGACGACGGTAGGCCACGATGACCACGCTCGACCTAGAAGCACAGACGACGCAGAACCGCTCCACGCTCCAGCGCCCGGTCCCGGGCGAGCGCCTCAAGCTGCCGCTCGCGCCTGCGCTCGAGCAGCGGCGCCTGCAGTGCTACGTCCTGCTGATGGCCATGGATGGCCTGATGATCGCCGCCAGCGTGCTGGGGGTCAGCTCGCTGCTGCATACCCACGTCGGCTCGGCCATCCGCCAGTTGTCGCTTCTCCTGCCGTTCTACTGGATCGCGGCACTGGCGTTCGATGCCTATTCGATGCAGGTCCTGACGTCGGTGCGCTTTAGCCGGCGTCGTGCGCTTGTCTCGCTCGTCGCCGCCTTCACGACTCTGATCTTCCTGGCCTTCTTCGCCAAGGCCTCGGATCAGCTTTCCCGCGCCGAATTCGGCGGCGATTTCCTCGCCTGCACCATGATGCTGTTCATGGCGCGCACCTGGATGCAGCCGCTGATCACGCGGCGCTGCGGCCCGACCGCGCAGAATGTGCTCATCCTCGATGATGGCGGCATGCCCGTGCGGATCCCACATGCCTGGCATATCAACGCCCGCGACCACCGGCTCGTGCCCAATTGCAGCGACCCGCACATGCTCGATCGCCTGGCGATGTTCATGACCAACATGGACCGCGTGCTGGTCAGCTGCCCGCCGGAACGCCGGATGGAATGGGCCATGGTGCTCAAGGGCGCGAGCATCTCGGGCGAAATCATCGACCAGACCGTGGTGTCGATGGGCGTTCTGGGCGCACGGCGCATCAACGACACCGGATCGCTGGTGGTTTCGGCCGGTCCGCTGGGTATTCGCGGCCGTGCGGCCAAGCGCCTCATGGACCTCGCCATTGCCGGCGGGGCCGTCGTGTTCCTCGCCCCGCTGCTGCTGACCGTCGCCCTCCTGATCTATCTCGAGGATCGTGGCCCGGTCTTCTTCATGCAGCAGCGCCAGGGCCGCAACAACCGGCTGTTCTGGATCTTCAAGTTCCGCTCGATGCGCGTCGCCCAGCTCGACACCGCAGGGGCGCGTTCAGCCAGCAAGGACGATGACCGCATCACCCGAATTGGCCGGTTTATCCGTCGCACCAGCATCGATGAGCTGCCCCAGCTGCTCAACGTGATCCGCGGCGACATGAGCCTCGTCGGCCCGCGTCCGCATGCCCTGGGCTCGCTCGCCGGCAGCAAGCGGTTCTGGGAAGTGGACCCGCGCTACAACCAGCGCCATTCGCTCAAGCCCGGGCTCACCGGCCTGGCGCAGGTGCGCGGTTTCCGTGGCGCCACCGATACCGAAGCGCAGCTGTCGGGACGCCTTCAGGCCGATCTGGAATACCTCGATGGGTGGACGATCTGGCGCGACGTGCAGATCATGTTCGCGACATTCACGGTGCTCGTCCACGATCGCGCATTCTAAGACGCGCGTACGAAATCCCACTCGCCGGCACGCCGCCGCTGGGAACACGGTCCGCGTTGTTTCATTACCGGACTCAAGGAATCATTACCGGACTCAAGGAAATTGATGCGCTGCAAAACGATCCTTGTCCGAAACGGTTGTTTCCTGTAACAGTGTCCTGTCCATCCGAATCCGGAGTAGTGCCGATGACCATCATGAAGATCGCCGCCGTCGGCGCCGTCGCCAGCCTGCTCCTGGCCGGCACCGCCCAGGCTTCCGAAACCCGCGCTTCCGTTCCTGCCGTCTCGTCGGTGGTGAGCAAGAAGCTCGTTCGCACCTCGGCGCCCGTTCGCCACCAGGCGCGCGACGCCGACAACGCCATCCTCGCCGTCGCTGCGGCGGGTGCATTTGGCGCTGGCGTGTATTTCCTCGCCAAGAAGAACGACTCGACTGGCAGCTGATCGCGCTGGTTCGTTTCTGAAAGGGCTCGCAGGCACCGGCTTGCGAGCCCTTTTCATTTGGTCCATCTGATCGACCACGAGGCATGGCCGAAATCGGCAGGCCCGCTGCATCTTTTGGGAGACCATGCCCGGTGACCACTGCGCCTGCGCTTTCTTCGGGCCAACGCCGCCGGCGCCGTTCACGCACGGCTCCCCAACAGGATGCGACCCCGCCACGCCACGGCGAACGTTCGCGTCGCGGCTCGGGTGGCTCGGCCAGTGCTTTGGGGCGGCCCGACCTCGGCACCGTCCTCGCGATGGCGGCCGTCTGCGCCGCGCTGGTGCTCGGCGGTGGCGGCACCACCAATCCCGCCACCGAGGCGATCCTCCAGCCCTTGCTCGTGGCATTGGTTGCCGCGCCGCTCCTCGTATCCCGCTGGAACGAAGGGCTGGGCAGGGTTCCTGTGGCTGCCCGATGGCTGGCCCTGCTCGTCCTCGTGATTCCTGCCGCCCAACTCGTGCCGCTCCCGCCTGCGATCTGGCAGACCCTCCCCGGCCGCGCGAACGAGATCGCGGCCCTGGGCCTCATCGGCGCACAGGACAGCTGGATGCCCTGGAGCGTGGCGCCGGCCCGCACTTTCATCTCGCTCGTGGCAATGGTGCCGCCGGTGCTGGTGATGCTTCACGTGACCAGGCTTGGCGCCTCGGGCCGGACCTGGGTGTGCATCACCACCGCTGCGCTCGGCCTCGTGTCGATGATTCTCGGCATCCTCCAGATCTCGCACGCCGGCGGAATCGGCTGGTCGCTCTATCCCTATTACAACGTCGGCAAGATCGACGGCTTCCAGGCGAACCACAATGCCGAGGCCGACGTCCTGTCGATTGCCCTCATGGCGTTCGGGGTCGGGATCACGGCCTGGCTGCAGGCCACGCGGACGCGCACGGTCGCACTGCTGGCCGGAGCAGCCGGCCTTGCCCTCACCACGCTCGCGCTGTTCCTGACCGGATCGCGCACCGGGATCGCGCTGGCGCCGCTGGCACTGGCGCTATTCGGCTTCATCGTCTGGCCTTCGCTGCGCCGGCATGTCCGGATCCGGGGCAAGCGGGCACGGCTGGCAATCGGCGCTGGCGCCGCAACGCTGGTCCTGCTCGGCATGGCTACGCTCGCCCGATTGTCCGCGATCAATCGCGTGCTGGATCGCTTCACCGTCCTCGAGGACAGCCGCGTCGACATCTGGACCGATACGCTTCACGCCATAGGCCGCACCTGGCCCTGGGGCGGGGGAGTCGGCGCCTTTCCAGTCCTGTTCAACGCCTCCGAACGGCTCGAGGCCGTACGCCCGACCGAGGCAGGCCGCGCCCATTGCGACTGGCTGGAATGGACGCTGGAAGGCGGGCTTCCGGGGATCGTCGTGCTCGTGGCTGCGCTCGCCATCGTGGCCATCGCGACATGGCGGGCCGTGCGGCGCGACGTCATGGGCGACGCGCCGCGGATCGTTCGGGCGCAAACCCTGTTCGCGATCGGCGTGATGCTGCAGATCGCACTCCATGCCATCGACGACTTCCCGATGCGGACGATGTCGCTGGCAACCCTGCTGGCTGTAGCCGTTGCCTTCCTGCTCGCGCCGATATCCGCCGGCAGCGAAGCACCGCGGCCGTCAGACGTCGCGCCACCGGTCGACACCGACGATGATCGGCACCCCTTGCCCACCGGCTGAACCGTTCACGCCGCGGCAAACCCGCCGGGCGCATTGCTACGCTTGCCCAAGCCCATAGGATGACGTCATGCTTCCCAGTGACCCGCAATCCGCCGGCCCGCATTCCGCTGGAGAGGGCGCCCGCCTGCTCGCCGACCTGGCATCGCCGCGCGTGGCCCGTCGCGCCGCGATCGGCAGTATCGGGCTGTTAGCCCTGGCCCTGGGCGTGCGCGAAGCCGGCGCAGGACCGGGTTCGCGGTCGATCGGTGGCACCCTTCCCGATCCGACGCGCTGGCCGGCCTGGACCCCCACCCCCGACGCCATCCGCGCAAGGCTCGCGCGCTTGCGCAAGCAGGCGGTGTCCGTGCGCCAATTCGGCGCACGGTGCGACGGGATCACCGACGACAGCGCGGCCTTCGCGCGGGCGATCGCCGCAGGCCCGCGCGCCCTCCTCGTCGATGGCCCGATGCGCCTTTCCCGGCCGACCACCGCCAGCCGGCCGCTGGCCGTATTTGGGGGAGGCGCCGGGCCCCACATGATCTGGGACGGCACCGATCGTGACGGCGCCATCCTGTTCCAACCGGATGGCCCCGACCCGTCCCTGTTTGCGCGCGATCTTGTCCTGTCCGGTCTCCACATCGTCAGCGCCGACGGCCAGAAGCCCGGCGGCGCACTCGTCCGCGCCACCAATGTGCGAGGCATGGTCGTGGCCGATTGCCGCGCGGATCGCGTCAGCCTGGCAACCATCGGCCACCTCCGGGCCAAGACCTACGATCGCACCAAGGGATCGGACACCGTCGACCCGGCCGTGCTCGCCGGGTTCTCGGCGACGGACACCGACGACCTCAACGAAGACATCGCGATCATTGGCAACACGGTCGATTTCGGCGCTTACATGGGTGACGTCGTCCGCTTCAACTTCGCCCGCCGCGTGCTCGTCCACGGCAACAACGGCCGTTTTGCACGGATCAGCTGGTGGGGTGGCGGCGCCAAGCGGCAGGAAGGTGGCATGCCGCAGTTCCTGCGACGGGTGCGTGACGCCTGGATCGCAGAGAACGAAATCTGCAACGTCAACGGCGGGATCTATGGCAACAACGGCCAGTCGATCGCTGTCGTGCGCAACACCGTGTGGGACACCACCGACGTCAGCATCGATTTCGAGGGCTGCATCGACTGCATCGCCGCGAACAACACCTGCCGCAATGCCGGCAATTTCGTCTTCTCGACGTTCTACGTCGCGCGCAACGTGCGGTTCGAGAACAACCACGGCGAACAGAACGGCACGATGGCCGACATTGCGACCCGGCTGGGCGCCCAGCCGATCGGCAATCCGCGCGGCATCTACCTGACCGCCCTGCGCGGCGCGGGATTTGTCGGGATGCGGGATGCGATCGACGTCACCTTTGCCAACAATACGCTGGTCTATTCGGGCACGTCGGGCCTCGGCCGTTGTCTACCGGCCTATTTCAACCGGCTGTCCTTCATCGGCAACACGCTGCGCAACGTCGCCATGGACCTGCGCGATCGCGGCGGACAGACCCTGGTCATGACGCGCAACACGCTGACGTTCGACCGCTCCGCGCGCAATCCCGTGACCCTGCTCGCCGGCTCGGCGCCGAACGGGCGGGTAACGGCCAACGTGATCCGGATCGATTCCAACCAGCCGGAGGGATCCGTGGCGCTCGGTTATGCGGCGCCCGTCACGGCAAGCGATGTAATCGTGGCCGATAACGTGGTTTCCGGAGATCGGCGGCTACCGATGGTGGTCTCGACGATGCGGACAGATGCCCCTGTTTCCCTCGCCCGCAACAATGGCGCCCCGTTAATGGCCGGTGGCGAGGTCGTGACACTTGGCAGCCCGGCCACGGTCACGGTGCCTCCCATCCCGGCGTTCGCCGAGTAGGTCGTCAATCACCTTGGCACCTGCCGCCATCAGCGCGCTTGCGTGTGGGCGCCGCTCGTCTATGTTGTGGTGCAGCATAGCGGGGGCGCCTTGCACGATCGGGGGGTACGGCGGTGGGCGAACAACATCATCACCGCCAGTATTTAATCCTCGGACCGCCGATCCACATCGATAACGGGGGGCTACCGCGCGCAGCGCTACTCCCGGCCATATCGAAGAGACGTTCGCTAACCAAGGCGGGCGCAGCACAACCGTTTGATGTTGAATATGCCGTACGCGCGCTAGGCCATCAGCGGCAACACTCCCGTTATGCGTGGCCAGAGCGCAACATCAGTCCCGATACGGAGATCAATGCCATTCCCGAATGGATTGGGACGGGCCTTACCGATGTTTTGGTTTATCGATCGAGAACCATACCATACGATATTCAGGACCGCGCCCTTGATGCGAATGGAATTGTGTTGACCCACGACACCCACGACCTAACCCGTAAGGGCAATACACTTGCACCAACCGGATTTCACCTGAACCCATGACTCACGCCCATCCCGCATCCCGCATCGCAGCTGCAGGTTTTTCGACTGCAGTACAGCGGGTTATGCAGGTCATTCAGTGACCTCCCCGATGCGCCACGCCAGGCTTCGCGCACCAAAAGCGGGTATGATCCCGTTGCGCTCGTCCTTGCCGTTGGTCGGGTTTGCGACTTTGGTCATCTTCAACCTCGCGCTGCCCAAGGGTGGCATCAAGATTTCCGATCTCCCGGTAACCTGGGGCTATATCCTGCTCCTGCTCGCCGCACCGCTGGCCTTGATCGGATTGATCGGACGGCGCAACCTGTCGGCTGTCCCGTTGGTTCAGGCGGCGGCTTGTTTCCTGCCAACGACAGTAATGGTGGTGACCAAGGGTCTTACGTACGATCTGCCTCCCCAGCAATGGCTGGTCTACGCAACGGTATTCGGGGTGCTTGCCTGCGCCATGCTTTTTGCCCTCGTGCACTACCTTGAGGATATTCCAGCCGAAGTCATCGGTTCCATGTTGGTATGGGCGATCCGGTTCGTCGTCCTGTGGGGGTTGATGAACTTCTTGATGCGCATCCTGACCGGGCAGTTCTTCGAGATCCCTTACATCACCGTGAACGCCGCCGATGCCGGTGAAATCTTCCAGAAGATGAACAACCGCGGCGGCGTCATGAAGCTGGTCTCGACGTTCAACAACGGCAATATTTTCGGCGTCTGCATGCTGGTGATGGCCCCGATCTACCTTGTGTTCGAAAAACGGCGCACATTCATCTCGCTGTTTTTCATGGCTTTGGTCTGCACACTTAGCCGTACTGTGTGGCTGGGCATGGTCGCTACGGTCCTGATGATGATGCTCTCGGGCCAATTGAGAGTCGCCAACCCGATGCCGTGGTTCGGCGGCCTCGTTGCCCTGCTGCTGATCATCGCGCTGATGCCCATCATAGGCTGGACACCTGACAAGCTCGTCGAAGCCGATCTCGGTGGGCGAGACGTCGTACTCGAGGCCTTCGAATTGACCACCTTCGGGGCCGGGCACCTCGGCATTCCTGAACTATTCTATTTCGGGCTGGTGCAGAGCTTCGGCATTTTCGGTATGTTGTTCCCCCTGGCGGGAATGCTGTTTGCGCCCATCTACGCGCTCGGCCACTGGGGGGAACTTAGTGATATGCGCAAGGCGGCGGCTGTAGGCAGTACCAGCTACCTCGTAGCGGCGCTGATAGATGGCGCGTTCGTATTTCCGCCGACCTTCGTTTTGTTTCTTTTGGCCAACGGCCTCGTCTATCGGCGTGGGCTGCGGCCCGACGCCGTTCTCGCGACGCCACGCCGCCATAACAGCAGCGTCGGCCGGCCTAACCTCGGGCATGGACTTGCCCCGCGCCGCCAGATCGCTCCGTGAGGGTGCCGCTCGCCTCAGACACGGTAGCGGTGCCGCTGACGCGGCCGGTCAAGGTCATGCACATCGCACAGATGCTGCCGGGCGGGATCATCTCGTACTTGGAAGAGCTGCTGCCGACGCAGATTGCGCATTACGGCCGGGAAAACGTGCTGGCGCTCGTGGCCGCCAAGGACGCGCACATGATGTCGATGCTGGCGCCGGGCAACGTCCATACGTTTCGCGATGCCAGCCGCAGTGCCTCCGCACTGTTCGATTTTGCGCGCCGTGCGATCAGCGTGGTGCGCGCCGAGCAGCCCGACGTGATCCACCTGCACAGTTCCTTCGCTGGTGCACTGCGTCCAATTTTGGCGATGCTTTCGCGCGGGCCGCGCCCGGCCATCGTCTATTGCGCGCATGGTTGGGCCTTCAACATGCGCACGCAAGCTTGGAAGCGTGTGGCCTACACCTTGGCGGAACGCGCCCTGGCGCCCTTCGCCGATCGCACGATCTGCATCTCGGATTTCGAATACCGCAGCGCGATCGCGCATGGCCTGCCGCCGCGCAAGCTGGCGCTGATCGAGAACGCGATCGCGAGCGACATGCCCGCGGCACCCGACGTGCCGCTGCTGTACGATCCGGCCCGCCTGAACCTTCTGTTCATTGGTCGGTTCGACGTCCAGAAAGGCTTCGACATTGCCGAGGCGGCGATGGAACGCCTGCATGGCGTGCCGGTGGTGCTGCACGCCGTCGGCGCCTGCGTCATCAGCGATGGCAGCACCATTCCGGGTCATCGCACATCGACCGACAACATCCTGCACTATGGATGGCAGGATCGCTCCGCGGTCTACGGCTTCATCGAGAAGGCCGACGTGCTCGTCATTCCATCGCGCTGGGAGGGCTTCGGCATCGTGGCGATCGAGGCGATGCGCCAGGGCAAGCCGGTCATTGCCACCGCGGTCGATGCCTTGCCCGACGTGATCCAGGACGGCGTCACCGGCCTGATCGTGCCGCCAGAAGACCCCGAGGCCCTGGCCGCCGCGATCCGCAGCATCGACCGTGCCACGCTGGTTCAATTCGGCGAGGCCGCCAGGCGCCGCTTCCACGAACGGTTCACCAGCGAGCGCCTGAACCGCGACATCCTCGACACCTACCGCATCATTCGACGCCGCTGACCGGCTCGCGGCGAAAGAACGCGGCGACGTCGGCGGCCGAGGCTGCGACCGCCACCGGATTGCTCACCCAGCCCCGCAGCACCCGCCCGATACGCTTTTGCCCGAAGAGTTCGGCCACGAAGAGCGAATCGTCGAAGGCGCCAAGATCGAGCAGCGCAGTGGATACCGCCGCCACAAACGCGCGATAGCCATGGACTTCGGCGTGCGCAGCGATGCCATGGGGCAAGGCCGCCAGTTCGATGCCGCCCACTTGCGCCAGCAGGCCCGGAAGAGCGGCTTTGTCCTCGCGCGGATGCGGCAGGTACTTCACCGGCCATGGCGATGCTGCCACGATCTGCGCCAACCCTTCACGCCACGTGGCTCTGCCGACCAGCCGGTCCTCGACCAGCGGCGAGCCGATCACCAGCACCTGGTCCTGGACCGTCGCGCGCTGTGGCAAGGGCAACATGAGGTCCTTGGTTGCGAAGCGGTCGCGCACGATCATCGCCCCCCGGTCGGCGCGGCGATGCAACGCACCCTTTGGATAGAATCCGCTGGCGATCTGGACCATGCCGCGCGCCGCGTACCACCACGGCGAAGTCAGGTCGACATAGTGCGACAGGCCTTCTTCCCATAGTTCCACCGTGCCGGCATACCAGTCGAGGATGGAACGCTCGAGCGGCTCGCCTTCGAGAAAGAGGATCAGGCGCGCGATGCCCAGCCCCTCGATCCGGGACCGCACGTTCGCGTAATAGCGCCGATTGGCGATGAAGTTCGCCAGATAGGCGCGGGGGTTCAGCGATAGACGCTGTTCGCGGCCAAGGAATACGCCCCGCCCCGGAAACAGCGCGTCGACCTGCGCCGCGATGTGGGCATCGCGGTACAGCACGAGATCGATCGCCGGCGCATTGTGCTGCAACAAGGCGAGGTGCAGGCTCGACCGCGCGAGCGCTGCCGTAAGTCCCGAATGCGATATCATCGTTTTCCCCGGCGGGCCTTCCCGCACCCCGTGCTTCGCATGTGCGGGATGATGCGACAAGATCGCACCATCCGCAATCGCGCGCATGGCAGCATAAGCCTCTTGCCCATGCTGCACTGCGAAAGGTCTTGCCGCTGCTGGACCGCATGCCTAGGGTTCCCGGCAGCGTTTGCGCACTTCTTCCAAAGGCCGTCACAATGATCATCGACCGCAGCACCGTTGCGTTCCGCGTCTTCGCCGAAGACCCGATCCTGGCGGCGCTCCAGAAGATTTCCGCGAACAAAGCCGGGTTCGTCGTGGTCGTCAGCGAAAGCGGACGCGTGGTGGGCACGGTAACCGATGGCGACATCCGCCGCTGGATGGCGACCAGCGCAGTGATCGACGTCAACATCGCGATCGAAAATATCTGCAACACCGCCTTTACACAGCTGCCGATCGACACCCCGCGCGAGGCGATCGCTGCCAAGCTGAACGCCAAGGTACGCTTCGTCCCGCTGGTGGACGACTACATGCACCTCATCGCCATCGCGCGGCAGGGGGAGGCCGAATTCGCGATCGACGGGCGTGCGATCGGGCCGGGTCATCCGTGCTACATCATCGCCGAGATCGGCAACAACCATAACGGCGACGTCGACCTGGCACGCCGGCTGGTGGACCTGGCGGCCGATGCCGGTGCCGATTGCGCCAAGTTCCAGATGCGCGACATGGCCAGCCTCTATGTGGCACGTGGCAATCCCGATGATGCCAGCCAGGACCTCGGCGCGCAGTACACCCTCGACTTGCTGTCGCGCTTCAACCTTGGCGTCGAGGATCTCTACCGGGTGTTCGACCACTGCGTCGGGCGCGGGATGACGCCGTTGTGCACGCCGTGGGACGAGGTTTCGCTGCGTGCGCTCGAGCGCTATGGCATGCAGGGTTACAAGGTCGCCTCGGCAGACTTCACCAACCACGACCTGCTGACCGAAATGGCGCGCACCGCCAAGCCGCTCATCGCCTCGACCGGCATGACCACCGAGGCGGAGATCATTGCCTCGGTCAACCTGCTGCGACAGGAAGGCGCCTCGTTCGCGCTGCTTCACTGCAACTCGACCTACCCCGCGCCCTACAAGGACGTGAACCTCGCCTACATGAACCGGCTCAAGGAACTGGGTGATTGCCCGGTGGGCTACTCGGGCCACGAGCGTGGCTGGTTCGTGCCGGTGGCGGCGGTGGCGCTGGGCGCGAGCGTGGTGGAAAAGCACTTCACCGTCGACCGTGCCATGGAAGGCAACGATCACCGCGTCTCGCTGCTGCCCGACGAGCTGCGCGACATGGTCGAGGCGATCCGTTCGACCGAAATCGCGATGGGCTCGGCCGATGAGCGCGCGGTGACGCAGGGCGAGATGATGAACCGCGAGGTCCTCGCCAAGAGCCTCCACGCTGCTCAGGACATCGCGCCCGGCACGGTCATCACTGATGCGCATATCGTCGTGCGCAGCCCGGGCCAGGGTCTCCAGCCCAACCAGCGCGCCGCGCTGGTCGGCCGCAAGGCGCAGCGCCCCATCGCGGCGGGCACGCCGTTCTTCCCCACCGACATCGCCGACGCGCGGGTCGAGGCGCGCGCCTTCCGGTTCGACCGCCCCTGGGGCGTTCCGGTGCGCTATCACGACTATCGCGCCATGCTCGGCATGACCAACCTGCCCTTCCTCGAATATCACCTGTCGTACAAGGACATGGAGGAAGACCTCGGCAAATGGTTCGACGAGCCGCTGCCGATCACCTTCGCGATCCATTCGCCCGAACTGTTCGCCGGTGATCATGTGCTCGACCTTGCGGCGGCCGACGAGGCCTATCGCGCCCATTCGATCGCCGAACTGCAGCGCGTGATCGACATCACCCGCACGCTCAAGCAATGGCACGCCGGCCCCGAACGTCCGGTGATCGTCACCAACATGGGCGGCTTCAATCCCAGGGGGTTCATCCCGCGCGAGGAGCGCGCCGCGCTTTACGATCGCGTGGTCGACAGCCTATCGCGACTCGACCGCGATGGCGTGGAGATCATCCCCCAGACGATGCCGCCGTTCCCCTGGCATTTCGGCGGGCAGAGCCACCACAACCTGTTCATGGACCCGGACGAGATCGTCGCGTTCTGCATGGCCAACCAGATGCGCGTCTGCTTCGACCTGTCGCACTCGCAACTGGCCTGCAATCACTTCGGCTGGTCGATGAGCGAATTCTGCGAGAAGGTCGGGCCCTATACCGCGCACCTGCATGTCGTCGATGCCAAGGGTGTCGATGGCGAGGGCCTGCAGATCGGCGAGGGGCACATGGACTTTGCCGGTATTGCGCGCATCCTCGATCGCACCTGCCCCAACGCTTCGTTCATTCCGGAAATCTGGCAGGGCCACAAGAACGGCGGCGCCGGCTTCTGGTTCGCGCTCGACAAGCTCGAGCCCTGGTTCGGCAACCCGATCGCCGGCGACCAGGACGCGGCCTGACCATGCCCGACCATGCCGCGCTGATCGAACCGGGGCTGACCTACGGCCTCACGCTCGGGCGCGGTGGGTCCAAGGGACTACCCGGCAAGAACGTGCGGCCGCTCGGCGGCCATCCGCTGATCGCGTGGTCGGTCGCCGCCGGCATGCTGGCCCGCGGCGTCGATCGTGTGCTGTGCTCGACCGACGATGACGCCATTGCCGGTGCCGCCGCATCGGCGGGTGCCGAGGTGCCGTTCCGCAGGCCAGCCGCCTTCGCCACCAGTGCTGCCACCGATCTCGACGTATTCGGCCATGCGATCACTTGGTTGGCAGAGCATGAGGGCCGACTGCCCGAGTTCTTCGTGCAACTGCGCCCGACCCAGCCGTTTCGCCAGCCGGCGTGGATCGACGCAGCGCTCGCGCGGATGGAGGCGGACCGGGCGATCACCTGCATCCGCACCATCGCACCTGCGCCGCACACCCCCTACAAGATGTGGCTGGCCGACGCGCAGATGCGGCTGTCGCCGCTGCTCTCGCTGCCCGGCGTGGCCGAACCGTTCAACATGCCGCGCCAGTCCTTGCCGGTGGTGCATTGGCATACCGGCCAACTCGACGTGATCCGCACGACGACGCTGCTCGACGGGTCGATGACTGGCACGCATATCGAAGGGCTGGAGGTGCCCGCCGAGAGCGCGGCCGACATCGACACGCTGATCGATTTCAAGCTGGCCGAACTGCTGTTCGACGAGCAGATGCCCGGCGAACTGGTCGCCTTCCTCAACGCAAGGGCGTAACGCGCCGTTCGAACAGCGCGAAGATGTCGAGCGCCATGCCGAAACGGCGGCGCACGATGATCGCCAGCAACACGTTCCACACGAACTGCCCCGCCAACGACCCGATCGCCGCGCCAAGGTGGCCGAGCCACGGCACCAACGCGATGCAGGTGAGGAAGTTGATCGTGATGCCGGCGGCGATGCCGCGCACCGCATCATTCTCGTGCCCGGTCATCGTCAGCGCCATGGGCACCGGCCCGGTCATGGTGTTGATGACATAGCCCAGGCACATGACCAGCATCGCCGCCCAGGCCTCGCCAAAGGCCGGGTCGATCACGTGCAGCAGCTGGTGGCCGACGAGCGCATAGGCCAGAGTGATGAATAGCGAGATGCCGACGCCGACATACGTCGTCTGTAGCGCAACGCGGCGAAAGCCCGCCATGTCCCCCTTGCGGTACATTTCGGCCATGATCGGCCCGAGCGGCAGCTGAATGACGTTCAGCGCGATCGAGGCGAACAGTGCGAAGCGCCGGGCGATGTCGAGCAGGCCGACCTGCGTACTGTCGCGCAGCCACCCGGTCAGCACCAGCGGCAACTGGTCATTGGCCACTGCCATGATCTGCGTGACCCCCAGCACCAGTGCGGCGCGGCGCCATGCCTTGCGGGTGGCAGGACTGGCCGTTGCTGGAATCGACGATGCCTGCTTGCGCACTGCGCGGGCAGCCAGGGGGTAGACCAGCACCAGGCCGCCGACGAAGGTGGCGATGCCCAGCATGGCACTGGGCCGGAACACCGCAAGCAAGGCCACGAACAGCACGAGGTTGAGAACCGGCGGCACGACAAGCTGGTACAACTGCCCGAGTGAGACCTGGCCCAGTCCGCGCAGCGAGCCCTGGACGAGGCGCATCTGCGCGGTCAGGGCAATGCCCAGTGCCTCGAGCAGCACGGTCCATTCGAAGCCCTTGCCGCTGTATACGTTGTAAGCGATCGACAGCGGCACAAAGAGCAGAAGCATCAAGGCTGCCGACCGCCAGACCACCCAGGGCAAGGTGCGTGCAAGCGCTGCCTCGCGCTCGATTTCCTCTCCCGCGCGTGCGGCGGCGAATTCGCGCGTGGCCAGCATGTCGTAGCCCAGGCTGCAGAGCGGGGCGAACAGCGTGACGTTGGCCACGACATTGGCATAGACGCCGTATTCGGTGGGTCCGAGCAGATGTCCCAGCAGGAACGACATGCCGATCGTCGTCGCCAGCCGTATGATCCAGACGCCGCCTGACCCCAGAATGCCGCGCGACAAGCGCGCGATCGCCCCCTGACCGGTGCGCAGGCGAGTCAACCGGCCGCGCCAGAGCGCTGCGTTCACGACCCGGTCCGCACCAGTTGCACGTCGGCGAGCCGGACATCGGCCCCCGGCGCCACCCAGAAGGTCAGGACGCGAACGCTACAGGCCGCGTCGAGGGCGAAATCGCGGTAATAGCGCCCCGCCGTGCCTGTCAGGGGCAGGCCCGGACCCGCCAGCTGACGGCCATAGCCGCATCCCAACCCGGCCTGGGCCAGCACGACCTGGCCTTCGGGCATTTCGGGCATCGCCCAGGTCAGTCGGTAGGCGCCGGGCGCCAGCACCATGGCCTGGCGCAGCACCAGCTGCGAAACCGCGCCGCTGACCCGCACGGTCACCACGCGCCCGTCGTTCGTTGCCGGGTCCAGCGTCAGCGCCACGTCGCCGCGCGCCGGCACCTGCCAGTCGAAGGCACGCGCGCCGGTGCGCGTGGGGTCAAGCCGGGCAAATCCACCATCGTAGACAAGCGCAGATGTCGCGCCGCAGGCCTTGCGCCACACTTCCTCGGCCTCGGGGATCAATTGCGCATTGATCAGCGCATCCGCCATGGCGCCCATCGCCGCGCAATCCAGCACTCGCGCCGGCGTGCGGCGGATGACGTCGACCCGGTTGGCCAGTTGATCGACCGGCAAGGTCTTGGGCGCCTGGAGGAACGTCGCGCCCCAGTTGGGCTGTTCGGCGAGACGGCCGGCCAGCGCGGTGCGTCCCTCCACGCTCGCGGTCATCGCGGCAAAAAGAGGATCGGCATTGGGCAGGCCGGGTGATTGGCGCAGCAGCGCATCGAGCCGTTCGGCGGCCGAATCGGCGGCGCCCAGCACCAGGCCACGATCGATCCAGAAGAGCTGGGTATAGGGGTCGCGCCATCCCATCGCGCCCGAAATGCGGAACGCGGCTTCGGCACGGGCGGCATCACCGCTGCGCAGCGCAGACCAGCCGAGCAGCCCGATCACCGAGGGATCGACCGGATCGGAAGCAAGTGCACGGCGCGCGGCGGCCTCGGCATCGCCTGGCTGGTTTGCGGCCAGGGCATCGCTGGCATGGCGGCGGGCGGTCAGGGTATCATAGGGCCAGCCCATGACCCCAGACAGCTGCGGCACGACCAGCGATGAACGGTCGAGGCCGCTCACCACCGCGGCCACCAGGTAGAACGCAACCAGCACCAGCGCCACGGGCCGGAACCAGCGTGCCGCCCCCTGCACGGCCTCGCGCTGTGCCGCTGCGCCGGCCGGCACGATCACGCGTCCGTGTCGGACGAATAGCGATAGTAGTTATACCCGTAATATTCCGAGTAACGATTGCCCACCTTCGAGGCGTCGAACATCGTCAGCACCGCACCCAGCACGTTGGGCTGCATGGTGCGCAGTCGGCGGAGCGAGGCGCGCAGCGAGCCGCGGCGGCTGCGGTCGGACTGGACCACCATCACCACGCCATCGACCACCGCCGACATCAGCGGTGCGTCGGCAAGGCCCAGCACCGGCGGGCTGTCGATCACGACCACGTCGAAGCGTTCGCGCAACTCGGCCAGGACCTGGGTCAGGCGGCCCGAGCTGAGCAGCTCGGTCGGGCTTGGCGGGATCGGCCCCGACGTCACCACCTGCAGGTTTTCGTTGGCGGTCGGCTGCAGCACTTCGTCGACGGTGTGCTGCGCGGTAAGCAAGCTCGACATGCCGCGATCGTTCTGCACGCCGATGGTGGTGTGCAGCGCGGGGCGGCGCATGTCGGCGTCGAGCAGCGCCACCTTGCGGCCGAGGCGCGCGAGACCTGTCGCGATCGCATAGCTGGTGGTGGACTTGCCTTCGGCCGGCTGCGAGCTGGTCACGAGCAGGGTACGCGGCAGGCCCGCCGCACTCGAATAGAGCAGCGCGCTGCGCAGCGAGTTGTAGCCCTCGCTCATCGCCGACTTGGGATCGGCCATGGCTGCGCCCGGAGAGGTTGCGTCCTGCACCTTGGGAATGACGCCGAGCAGCGGCATGCCCAGCTTTTCCTCGACATCCTCGGGGACGCGCACGGCATCGTCGAACTGGAAGCGGATCAGCACGACGAGCGCTGCCAGCACGAGGCCCGCGAACAGACCGATCAGCACGTTGTTCACCAGGATCGGTGAACTAGGCTTGGCCGGCGGGGCGGCGTTATCGATTACGGCAATGTTGCTGGCGCTGATGCCGGCAGCGGCGTTCAGTTCCTTGAAGCGCTGGAGCAGTCCGTCGTAGAGCGAGCGGTTGGTATCAGCGTTGAGCGCCAGCAGGTTGTACTGGACCGACTGGTCCTGCTCGGCCATCGCCGAGGTATTGATTGTCGAGACCTGCTTTTGCAGGGTGCGCTCGTTGGCGACGGCGGCATCGTACTGCTGCTTGACCGAGCCGCGGATGCTTTGCGCCACGGCGTTGATCTGCTGGTTGATCGCCGAAACCTGCGCCTTCAACTGGACGATCGTGGGATAGTCGTCGAGGTGCTTCATCCGCTCGCGCTGCAGGTCGGCTTCGGCCGAAGCGCGCGTGCCCATGAGCGAGGCGACCGTGGAGTTGGCCAGGACTTCGGGCGCACTCAGCAGGTTGCTGCCGCTGAGAGCCGCCAGCCGCTGCTGTGCAGCAATGCGCGTCGCGGTGGCCTGATTCGCCGAGGTGTTGAGCTGCATCAGGCTCGACATCGTCACCGGGTTGACGTCGGTCGTCGCCTGCTGGCCACCGTCGCTGCCGCTCCCACCGCTTTCGCGCACGCGGATGATTCCGACCTTGCGGGCATAAGTGTTGAGATCGTTCTCCGACTGCTCGAGCTTGGTCTTCGCCTCGGCCAGCTGGCCGGCGATGAATTCACGCGCGTAGGCGGAGCTGTCGTAGCGGCGCTGCAGGTTCGCCTGGATGAATTCGCTGGCCCAGGCATTGGCGACCTGGGCCGAAAACGCGGGACTGTTGCTGGTGAAGCTGATCGTCGCCAGTCGCGAGTTCTGCGGCAGTTCCGCTTTTACCGCCCCGATCAGCAGTTCGAGCGTATAGGCGCGAATGGCCTCGTTCGACGTGCCGGCCGCTGGCGCCGACACACCCATTGCCTCATAAAACCGGGCATTGCCGAACAACCGCAAGCGCTGCGCGACGCGCTCGGCCATCGCGCGGCTGCTCAGGATGTCGATCTGGGTCTTGAGGAACCGCTCGGTGTCCTGCGCCGATACGGTTTCCGCCATATTGGCGCTGCCCTGGTCGCTGCTGAGCACCTGGTCCGACTGGTTGTTGATCTGGACCGAAACTTGCGCGGTGTACCGCGGGGTCTGCAGCATGGTCACCGCCAGCGCCAGCGCCACGCTGATCGCCACGATCAGTCCGATCAGCCACAGGTTGGCGCGCACCACGGTGACGACCTTGCGGACGTCGAACGACGGGGCGGCGCCACCGTAGTCCTCGTTGTCAACGAAGACGTCGTAAGGCGAGCGGGAAACAACGGTTTCGACCGGAGCGTTGGACATGGTGTTCACGATACCGCCGTTGTTAGAAGCGAGTCAGGATGTTGAATAGCGGCGCCATCGAGATGATGTCGCGATAGATCGACTTCGACTGCGAGAAGCCGACGACGATCACGTCGCCGCCGAAAATCTGCGGATCGGGATCGAGGCCGGCGCGGATCCGCTTGATGTCGAACCGCGCGACCATCCGCTGGCCGTTGACGGTGCGGAACAGCATCGTCTCGTTGAGCTTGGCGATGCGGGTCGGGCTCTGCGCCATGGCGACCGCGCCCAACAGCGTGGTGGTGCCGTTGACGGGATAGGATCCGGCGTGATTGACCTGGCCTTCGACCGACACCAGCTTTTCGGTGGCGGCGGTTACGTTCACCGCAACCTTGGGATCGCGCAGATACCGCTCGCCCAGCTTCGCCTCGATCGCGCGGGACGCCTCGCTTGGCGACAGCCCGCCGATCACGATCGAGCCGGCCAGCGGCACCTGGATCCGGCCGGCCTCGTCGACGATCAGCTTGGGAGAACTGATGTCGGGTTCGCCGAACACGGCGACCGAGATCTCGTCGCCCGGGGCAATCACGGTATGGTCGATCGTCCGCACCGGGCCGAGCGGCGGCGCCACGGCGTAAGCGGCAGCACCGGTCGCAACCGGCGGCTGCATCTGCGGCGGGGCATCGGCCGCGATGGCGGTCACCGGCAGCGACGCCAGCGTCGTGGCGAGCATGAAGCGCGCAAGCGCGTGGCGATTGCCGGAGCCGACGGGAACGCCGGCGAGGACCGACGGGAGAACGATCGAAAACTTCACGTTACACTGCGCTCCTGCGTACTGACTCGACGCGAACCTGAACTCGTGGCCGCCATGGCATGCCGATCCTGCGCAATCGCGACAGGCCATATGCATGAAAATGCGCATATCGGGCCATGCCGCGCTGCACAAATGCAGCATCGGTCGATGAACCTGTGCCTGCGTATGTCCCCATGCTCCACCGCCCCCGTGGTGTGTGACGCGCCCTTGCCGTCCGCCGGCCATCGACCGACGCAGTGCACCATGCCACCGGCTCCGGCGAAGTACCAGCAGGACGAATGCGCCGACGTCTCATCCTCAAACGGTTCGTCGCTTTTGTGGCTCGCCCTGCCTTGCCGCGATGACCTAGGACATTGAATTAGCAGGCGTGATACATGCGGTACCATTCGACGAACCGAGATACGCCCTCACGGACGCTCGTGGCCGGCCGATAGCCCAGTTCGCGCTCGAGGTCGGACACGTCGGCAAAGGTATCGGGCACGTCCCCCGCCTGCAGCGGCAACAGGTTGCGTTCGGCCTTCTTCCCCAGCGCTTCCTCCAGCGCCTCGATATAGGCGGTCAGCTTGACCGGATCGTTGTTGCCGATGTTGTAGATGCGGTACGGCGCATTCGAAGTTGCCGGGTCGGGCGCGGCGGGATCCCAGGCCGGGTCGGGCTGCGCCGGATGGTCGAGCGCGCGAATGACGCCTTCGACGATGTCGTCTACATACGTGAAATCGCGGGTGTGGTTGCCGTGGTTGAAGACGTTAATCGGCTTGCCCTCGAGGATCGCGCGGGCAAACAGGAACAGCGCCATGTCGGGCCGGCCCCACGGCCCATAGACCGTGAAGAAGCGCAGGCCCGTGGTGGGCAGGCGATAGAGATGGCTGTAGCTGTGCGCCATCAGCTCGTTCGCCTTCTTCGTCGCGGCGTAGAACTGCAGCGGATGGTCGACACCGACATGCTCGCTGAACGGCATCGCCGTGTTGGCGCCATAGACCGAGCTGGTCGAGGCATAGACGAGGTGCTCGACCCCGCCGTGCCGGCAGGCCTCGAGGATGTTGGTAAACCCGACGATGTTGCTCTCGACGTAGGCGTGCGGGTTTTCGATCGAGTAGCGCACGCCGGCCTGGGCCGCGAGGTTAACCACCCGGCGCACTTCACCCTCGCCGAACGCCTCGACCACTGCGGCGCGATCGGCCAGGTTGCCGCGCACGAAGCGGTACGACGAGCCCGTCCGGCTTGCGGTTTCCTCGAGGATGCGCAGGCGCGCTTCCTTGATCGCGGGGTCGTAGTAGTCGTTGACCACATCGATGCCGACCACCGCATCGCCGCGTTCGAGCAGCGTGCGGGCCGTATGAAATCCGATGAAGCCGGCATTGCCGGTAACAAGAATCGCCACGCCCGAAATCTCCGTCAGGCGCAGGCAGGCCGCCCGCGCGCGCTGCGCATGCTAACCCCGACTTGCGAACAAAGCGTAACGGCCACGCAGGCCGTCCTGGGCCGCCCGGTTCAGTTCGCCTTGGACTTGGCGACGTTGAAGGTGCCCGAGACGCGGCCCGAGGGCGCGGTCGTCGCGCCGGTGGCCGAGGCCGCCCCGCCGCTGCGCCCATCGACACTCGACAAGCCGGTGTTAAGGTCGATCACCAGGCGCCCGCCATTGAGGGTATCCTTGCCGCGGCGCAGCGCCACGTTGCCGACCATGGTGATGATCTTGCGCGGAATGTCATAGACCGCGCTGCTGCCGCTGGCGCGCTCGTCGCCGCGGGTGACGACCACGCCTCCCGCCGCATCGATCCGCTGAACCTGGACCGCATTGGCGTCGGTATAGGCCAGCGTGGTGCGCGCAGCCTGCAGGCGCAGCGCGTCCTGCGTGATATCGACGTTGCCGGTCAGCACGACGCGCTTTTGCTTGTCCTGCAGCTCCATCCGATCGGCGCCGAAGTTGACCGGCGCATTCGAATTGTGCCGTGCGATCGTCTGCGCATCGAGCAAGCCGGCACCGGCAACGACGGCCGCCGACAGGGCGAAGCCACCGGCCAGCGAACGCAGCGCGAGCTGGCGCACCGAAAGGCGAACCTGCGACAGGCGGGGCGCGGCGGAAGGCGAATCGGTCATCGGCATTGCGGTCCCTCGGGTTTCATCGCGCATCACGGCTTGCCGGGCATCAGCATCTTGCCCTGGTCCATCCGCATACGCGCATGGCCTTCGAGCGTCACGGTGCGTTCGTCAAGGTCGGCCACAGCGCGGTCGGCCGAGAACGTACCCGTGGGCAGCTTCCCCTCGACGTGGCCATCGCTGACGAGACGACGGGTGTTGAGGTCGATCGAGGCGCCCTCGGTGATCATCCGGTAGCCGTCCGAGCTCTCGAAGTTCACGACGCCGGGCACCTTGATGAACTGGCGGCCGAAGTCATAGGCGCCGGCCTGCGTCGTCAGGATCGCCGGTCCATCCTTGAGCAGGACGCGCGCGGTCACGTCGCGCAGCTGCACCACATCCTCGCGCGCACTGTGCTGCACGGCATTGCCCGCCGTGACGGAGAAATTGCGCCCTTCCTTGTCGGCGCCACGATACATCGCGCTGGCCACGCGCAGGCGGTCCTGCACCACGGCGACCTTGGTGCGATCGAGCAGGAAGCTGATCTCGCCGCGCGGTGCCAGCGGCGTCAGGACCATGACCGCCAGCAGCATGCCGATCAGCCCCGGCAGGACCACGGCCAGCAGTCGCACGGTGCGATCGTGCACGCCGCCGGGCGCAGCGAAGTGCTGCCGGCGGCTGCGCATCCGGTCGGCCTGGACGGTCACGGCCGCACCGCGTCGAGGAAGGAGGGCATGGTCATGAGCAGGGGGCAGTCATGATGGAGGGCGGATTACTCGTGGCTGAAGATGTCGCGATCGGCCCAGCCCGCGACATCGAGCAGGGCGCGCGTCGGCAGGAAGTCGAAACAGGCCTGCGCGGTTTCCGAACGCCCTTCGCGCGCCAGACGTTCCACGAAGATGCGGTGGATCTCGTGGAGGAAGCGCACGTCGGAGGCGGCATAGTCCTGCTGCGCATCGCTCAGCACCGGACCACCCCAGTCGCTCGACTGCTGCTGCTTGGAAATGTCCTTGCCGACCAGTTCGCGCACCAGTTCCTTGAGCCCGTGCCGATCGGTGTAGGTGCGCACCAGCTTCGAGGCGATCTTGGTGCAGAACACCGGCGTTGCCATCACGCCGAGATAGTGATGGATCGCGGCGAGGTCGAAGCGCGCGAAGTGGAACAGCTTGAGCTGCGCCGGATCGCCGAGCACGGCACGCAGGTTCGGCGCGTCATAGCTGCTGCCGACCTTGAAGCGGACGAGGTGCTCGTCGCCCCCGCCATCGGAAATCTGCACCACGCAGAGGCGATCGCGCGTGGTCACGAGCCCCATCGTCTCGGTGTCGACGGCAACGATGCCCGGCGCCAGGATATCGGCGGAGGGCAGGTCTTCTTCATGCAGGTAAACGGCCATGGCCGGTGCTTAGGCGCCTTGAGGCGCAGCGGCAACCCCGACGCTGGCCCGACCCTGCCCCGACGCGGCCCCAAGAGTCACCCGCGACGCGCGCGTCGGGAACACCTGCACGGCGATGCGGTTTGCACTGCACAACGCGCCTTGTGGCGGCAACAAATGCCCCCTAACCCCTTGGCCGCTGGCAAATCGACGAAAGAGGCACGATGACGCAGACAGTTTCCGTAGCGGCGGTCATGGAAGAAAGCGACGTGGCCTTCGGCACCAGCGGCGCACGCGGGCTGGTCACGGCGATGACCGACCGGGTCTGCTTCACCTATACCTGCGCCTTCCTGCAGCACATGGCCGACATCGGCCAGTTCGCCCCCGGCAAGGCGGTCGCCATCGCTGGCGACTTGCGCCCGTCGAGCCCGCGCATCATGGCCGCCTGCGCCGCCGCGATTCGCCACATGGGCGGCACCGTCGACGATTGCGGCTTCGTGCCCTCCCCCGCGGTCGCGGCTTGGGGCTTTGCCCGCGGGTTGCCTTCGCTGATGGTCACGGGCAGCCACATCCCCGACGATCGCAACGGCATCAAGTTCAACCGCGCCGACGGCGAAGTGCTCAAGCCCGACGAGGCCGCGATCCGCAGCAAGAGCGTGGACCTGCCCGACCTGTTCGACGCCGACGGCATGCTGCGCGATGCCGCCGAACCGTCCGCGCCCTGCGACGCCGCTACCCCCTATGTGGCGCGCTATGTCGACTTTTTCGGCAGCGACGCGCTCGCCGGGCTCAAGCTCGGCGTCTACCAGCATTCCGCCGTCGGCCGCGACGTAATCGTCGATATCGTGCGCGCGCTTGGCGCCGATGTGACCGCGCTCGCCCGGTCCGAACGCTTCATCCCGGTCGACACCGAAGCGGTCCGTCCCGAGGACGCCGCGCTCGCGCGCCAATGGGCCAGGGACGACGGCTTCGACGCGATCCTGTCGACCGACGGCGATTCGGACCGGCCGCTGCTGGCCGACGAGACCGGCGAATGGCTGCGCGGTGACGTGCTCGGCATCCTGTGCGCGCAAGCCCTCGGGCTCGACGCCGTGGCGACGCCGGTGAGCTCGAACTCTGCTCTCGAGCTGTCCGGCGCCTTCGCCGACATCGCGCGCACGCGGATCGGCTCGCCTTTCGTGATCGAGGCGATGAACGGCCTCATCGCCAAGGGCCATGCCGCCTGTGGCTACGAGGCCAACGGCGGCTTCCTGCTCGGCAGCGCGGTGACGCAACACGGCCGCACGCTCGGCGCCCTGCCGACCCGCGATGCGGTGCTGCCGATGCTCGCCGTCATCGCCGAGGCCAAGCGCCGCGGCCTCGCGCTCACCGCGCTCAAGGCAACGCTGCCCCCGCGCTACACCGCCAGCGATCGCCTGCAGAACTATCCGACCGCCAAGGGCCAGGCGCTCGTCGCGGGCCTCGCCGAGGGGGATGCGCCGCAGGTTCTCGCCAAGGTCACCGCACTGTTCGGCAAGCTTGCGGGCGAGGCCGAGCGTTTCGATGCGACCGACGGCCTGCGCACGACCTTTGCCAGCGGCGACGTCATCCACCTGCGCCCGAGCGGCAACGCGCCCGAACTGCGCACCTATACCGAAAGCGACACGCCCGAACGCGCGCTGCAGCTTAAGGACGAGGCACTGCGCATCCTCGCCGCGCTGCCCTGACATGCCGGCACGGCGCGAGGGCCTGCTCGCGCCGTGTCACGAAGACGTCGCATAGCGCGCCTAGCCGGCTGGCACGGAGGACCCCGTGCCAGCCATTCCCCCTCGCAACCTTTCTCCCGCCCGGCCCGATGCGCCGGCCAGCGCCAGGCTCACGCCGCGCGATGTGGTGCAATGGGTGGCGCTCCACGTCATGCCGCAGGAGCCCGGGGTGCGCGCCGTCCTGCGCCGCGCCGGCGTGGCCGAGGCGGACATCGACGACCTCGTTCAGGACGCCTATTGCCGGTTCGCCGCCATGACCGATGTGGCCCACATCGATCGGCCGGGCGCCTATTTCATGCAGACGGTCAAGAACTTGCGCCGCGATGCCCTACGCCGCGCGCAGATCGTGCGGTTCGAGGATATTACGGAAAGCGCCGCGCTGTTCGTCGAGGAAGAGACGCGCGGCGTGGAAGCCGTGGTCGCCGCCCGGATGCAGCTGAGGCTGGTGGAGCGCCTGCTCGCCGCCCTGCCCGAGCGCTGCGCCACGATCTTCCGGCTCAAGCGGATCGAGGGCCTTTCGCAGAAGGCCATCGCCGCAAGGCTTGGCGTGAGCGAGAGCATCGTGGAAAACGATGTGCAGAAGGGATTGAAGGCAATCCTCAAGGGCGTAAACCACGCGGCCCCGGCTGATGGGCCGGATGACGGCAAGGAATGGACAGGCGTTGGAACAGGGCGGGCCAGTCGAACCGGTTGAAGACGCCATCGCCCTGACGGCGGCCCGGTGGGCTGCCCGGATCGACGCTACACCCGAAGACGAAACCGATGCAGAACTTGCCGCATGGCTTGGCGCGGACCGCCGCCATGCCGGCGCGCTGCTGCGCGCCCGTGCGGCATTGGCGATGTTCGCACCGCCGGTGTCCGCAGCCCCGGCGACCGGCACCGTCCACTCCCTGGCACAGCCGGCACCTGCGGCCACGCCGCCGGCGGGAGCGCTGCAGAATGACAGACCCCGCCGCCGCCTCCATCGCCGCGTCGCGGCCGGCCTTGCCGGTGGTGCCATCGCCGCCGCGCTCGCCCTCGCCTTGCTGCCGCGCGGCGGGATGGCGGTCGAAACCGGGGTCGGCGAAGTGCGCCGCCTCGCGCTGGCGGACGGGTCGTCGCTGGCGGTCGACGCGCGCTCGGCACTGACGGTCCGCGTCGGCACCAGCGGCCGGCGCCAGATCGCGATGGACGGCGGGCGGGCACTGTTCCGCGTGACGCACGATGCCGCACGCCCGTTCGAGGTTACCGCCGGCGCGGTCACGATCACCGACCTCGGCACCGTGTTCGAGGTAATCGAGGATGCGGCCAGCGGCGTAGTCGATGTCATGGTCAGCGAAGGATCGGTGAGCGTCGCCGGCCCGCATGGCGTCACCCGGCTGGTTGCCGGGCAGCGCGCGCGCTTTGGTCCATCGGCCGGCGATGCACGCGTCGTCGCGGTAGATCCTGCCGCGCTGTCGCGCACCACGGCCTGGACCGAAGGCAAACTCGAACTCGACGGTGAGCCACTATCCGCCGCGATTGCCGAGATGAACCGGCACAATACACTGCAGATCCGTCTGGCCAGCCCCGTGCTCGCCGACGAGCCGCTCTATGGCGCCTTCCGCCTCAACGACCCCACCGCCTTTGCCGACGCCGTCGCGGCAAGCGTCGGTGCGCAGGCGCAGCGCCGCGACGATGCCCTCGTGATCTCGCGCTGAGAGCCGCGATCGAGGACGTCGTTTCGCACCCGCGAAAAAAGTTCCTCAGCGCCTAAGGAAAACTACCAGCCCCCTCGTCATCCCGATGTTCCCGCACTGGATCCGGGATCGTCTCAGGGGTCTTCATCATGTTCGCGCCGTTTCGCTCCGTCTCGACGCTTGCCCTAGCAGTAGCCGGGCTTTCCGCCATTCCGGCCGCCGCCCAGGCCGTGCCCGTCTCGGGCGTCACCCTGCACGTCCCGGCGCTGCCCGTCGTCGATGCCGTCCGCCAGTTTGCCGCGCAAGCCCATGTCCAGATCGTGGTCTCGGGCCACGTCGCGCAGGGCCGCCGCACCCGCGCCGTCGACGGCGTCATGGACGTGCCCGCAGCGCTGGCGCGGATGCTCGGAGAAACCGGCCTCGTCGCGCGCAGCACCGCGCCGGGCGTCTATGTGATCGTCTCGGATAAAGTGGCCCTTGCCGCCGACGCCGCCGACGCCGAAGCGATGGCCCCGGGTGCCGGTGCCGGTGAGGGCAACGCCAGCGATGGCGGCTCGATCATCGTGACCGGCGTCCGCCTCGCGCAGGAGGAGGCCGCCGCCGAAAAGCAGGCCGCCCTCAACACCGTCGAGACCTTGCGCGCCAACGACGTGGGCAAGCTGCCCGACCAGAACGTGGCCGAGGCGATCAAGCGCCTGCCCGGCCTGTCGGTCGCTAACGACCAGGGCGAAGGCCGCTACGCGATCGTGCGCGGCATCGACCCCAGCCTGCTCAACGTGACGCTCAACGGCCAGACCCTGCCCGCGCCCGAACCGTCGGGCCGCCAGGTGAAGCTGGACGACCTGCCCTCGGCGATGATCCAGGCGGTCACCATCACCAAGTCGGTGCTGGCCAACCAGGATGCCAATGCGATCGCCGGCGAAGTCGCGATCCGCACCCGCACCGCGTTCGACAGCAAGGCGCCCTTCACGCTCGATGCCCGCGCCGCGGTCGGGCGTTATGACCTCAACAGGAAGAGCCCCTACGAACTCGACGGCACGATCGGCGGCCGTTTCGGCGCAGCCCAGCAGTTCGGCGCGGTGATCTCGGCCAACTATTCGCGCCGTCAGATCGAGAGCGAGAATTACCAGGCCTCGTCCGCGTGGTCCAAGGGCCTGCCCGACGGCAACGGAATGCGCGACTACCACCTGACGCGCACGCGGCTCGGCATCGTCGGCAATTTCGACTGGCACCCCTCCGACGTGGCCAAGATCTATCTGCGCACTAGCTATTCCGAGTACAAGGACAACGAGACCCGCGACCAGAACCGGCTGGCGATCACCGACACGGCCAAGCTCGCCACCACCGCAACGGTGCTGGTGCGCCGCCGTACCGAAAACGACAACACCAAGTCGGTGACGCTCGGCGGCGAATTCTCCGACATCGCCGGGGGCGAGCTCGCGCTTTCGGGCGGCTGGACCCGCGCGGTCAAGGTCGATCCGCTGCGCAGCGAGTTCGCCTTCTCCACCGCCAAAGGCGGCGTGAGCGCCACGTACGATGCGGGCACGTATCCCTATAGCCTGACGCCCAAGACCCCGGTCTTCACGACGCCGTCGCTGCTGACCTTCAGCAAGGTCAACTTCGAGACGCGCGCCGCCGCGGAGGAAATCTGGCAGGGCCGGATCGACTACACGCATCCCATCGCGCTTGGTGACGGCAGCACGATCGCGTTCGGCGCCAAGGTGCTGACCCGCGACAAGACCGACGACCACGACCGCCTCAACTACAAGACCACCGGCAAGATCGGGGTCAGCGGGTGGAACCTGTCGACGGTCAGCTATGTCGGCGACACGCGCTTCATGGGCGGGCAGTTCCCGTTCGGCACGCGCATCGACTATAACGCCGCGCGCGCCTATTTCGACGCCAACCCCTCGGCCTCCTCGCTCGATACCGCCGGCACGCTGGCCGACAGCCTGTCGAGCGACTTCCGCGTGCGCGAGGACATCTACGCCGGCTATGCCATGGCGACGCTCAAGGCCGGCGCGCTGACGCTGGTACCGGGCCTGCGCGTCGAGCACACGCTCGACCGCGCCGATGCCAAGGTCGTCAACGGGGCATCCAAGCTCACCGACGGTTACAACAGCTTCGGCCGCAACAGCTATACCGACTACTTCCCCGGCCTGAACGCGCGCATCGACGCGGTGCGCAACCTCGTGCTGCGCGGTGCAGTGACCACCTCGATCGGGCGGCCCAACTACCCCAACCTCGCACCCTACGTCATCGCCGACGTCAGCGGCACGACGCCGCAGGTCTCGATCGGCAATCCCGACCTGCAACCCTATCGCGCGATCAATTACGACCTCGGCGCGGAATACTATCCGCTGCCCGGCGCGATCCTGTCGGCGGGATACTTCCACAAGGACATCCGCAATCCGATCTACACTTATGGCGCCAACCGGACCAACGTGACGCTGGGCGGGGTAACTTATGCCGCCGCGCTGGTGACGCAGCCGATCAACGTCAGCCGCGAGGCGCTGTCGGGCGTCGAGTTCAACGTGCAGTTGCAGTTCACGATGCTGCCCGGCGCGCTGGGCGGGTTCGGCATCTCGGCCAACTACACCCACGTCTGGGGCGAGGGCCAGGGCGGCCAGGTTCGCCCCGGCGCCATCCCGCTGGCCTACCAGTCCAAGAACCTCGGCAACGTGCAGCTGTTCTACGAGAAGTATGGCCTCTCGGCGCGCGTAGCGTTCAACTATCGCTCGTCCTATCTCGATACGCTGGGCGGCAGCGCGGGCGATGACCAGTATACCGACGGCAATGGCCAGCTCGACGTTCACGCCGCCTACCAGATACTGCCCCAGCTGACCGTCTTCGCCGACGGCACCAACCTGACCGACGCCCCGTGGCGGCGGTACCAGGGCACCACCAACCAGCTGATCGAGCGCGAGCACTACGGCGCGATGTTCCGCGGCGGCGTTCAGGTTCACTTCTGATGGCAGGTTCACGTCTGATGGCAAATGCACGTCTAAGACCACGGGCCTTCCGGCTCACCATGCTCGCTGCCGCGCTGACGCTTCCCGGCGTCGCGGCGGCGGGGGCTACGACCGCGCGCTCCACCTTCCCCACCCCCCCTTCAATGGTGGTGGAGCGCGTGGTCGTGGTCATGCGCCACGGCGTCAGGCCACCGACCAAGGACCCGGCGATGCCGGCGGGAACGGCTGCGCAGCCCTGGCCGCGCTGGCCCGTGCCGCCGGGATGGCTCACGCCGCACGGCGCCCGCGCCGTCGCGCTGCTGGGCCAAGCCGACGCGCAAGCACTGCGCGCGCAGCGCCTGCTTCCGGCGCGCGGCTGCCCCGCCGGGACCGTCCGGGTGGTGGCGGACAGCGACCAGCGTACGATCGCGACGGCACAGGGCTGGGCGCGAGCGCTGCTACCGGGCTGCACAACCGCGATCGATCACGCCCCGCAGGACGTCGAAGATCCGCGCTTCAACGCGCTGTCGCACGGCCTTGCCCGCCTCGATCCGGCGGCGGCGGATGCCGGTATCCGCGAGGCCATCGGCCCCGACGGCCTCGGCGCGCTCGACGCCGCGATGCGGCCGATGGTCGCGCGGCTCGATGCAATTCTCTGCGGCAGCGCCACCAGGGGCTGCGGCGTCGGCGGCCAGCCCTCGGCCATCGCGCCGGCGCGCCCCGGGCAGCGTCCGAAGCTGTCGGGCACGCTCGACCGCGCCTCGACCGCGGCGCATATCCTGCTGCTCGAATATGCCGATGGAAAGGCTCTGGCCGATGTGGGCTGGGGCCGCGCCACGGCGGCTGACGTCACGCGCCTGTCTACCTTTCATGCGCTGGAATTCGCGATCCTGGCCCGGCCCCGCGCGATTGCCGCGCCCAATTTCGCCGGGCTGGCGCCGATCGTGCGCGAAGGGCTGGCCGGGCCGGCGCGCGTGACGATGATCTCGGGCCACGACACCAATATCGCCAACCTTGCCGGGCTGATCGGCGCGCACTGGCGCATCCCCGGCTATGCCGCCGACGATCCGGCACCCGGCGGCGCGCTGGTGATCGAGCAGGTGCGCGGCCACGACGGCGCAGCGCTGGTGCGGGTCCGCTATCGCGCGCAAAGCCTCGAGGGCACGAGGCGCCTGTCGCCGGCGGCGCCGGTCAGCCAGCCCATGGCGCTACCGGGGTGTGCCCTGCCCGGCCAGCCGACGCTATGCCCGCTCGACCGCTTCGTCGCGCTGCTGGGTTGAACACGAAAAATGGCGGTCGGCGCAAGACCTGCGCCGGCCGCCATCTATTGCCGAACATGGCTTCAGTCGAAGTGGATACGGTTGGCCAGGATCACCGCCTGGGTGCGGCTGAACACGCCCAGTTTCTGCAGGATCGCGGAGACGTGCGCCTTGACCGTGGTCAGCGAGACATCGAGATCGTGCGCGATCTGCTTGTTGAGCCGGCCGTGAACGAGATGATGCAGCACGACCTTCTGCTGCGGAGTGAGGCTGTCGATCCGCGCGCGGATCTGCACTTCCTCGGCCGTGCCCGGGGCTTCCTCCAGCCCGGTGTCGGGGATGTAGATCTCGCCCGACATGACCTGGTGCAGCGCATCGACGATCGCTGCCCGCTTCAGGGACTTGGGCAGAAAGCCCGCGGCCCCGGCGGACAGCGCTTCCTGGACCAGCGCACGGTCGAAGCTGCCCGAGACCATCAGCACCGGGACCATCGGAAAGGCCTGGCGCAGGGTGGTGAGGCCGGACAGGCGCGTGGCGTCGGGCATGTTGAGGTCGAGCAGCACGAGATCGCATTCGCCCTGCGCGGCGAGGACCTGGCAGGCTTCCTCGACGCCGGCGGCCTCGAGGATCTCGCAATCCTCGAACGTGATCGCCAGCAGGCTGCGCAGCCCGTCGCGAACGAGCGGATGATCGTCCACCACGAGGATGCGTTCGGGCGTGGCGAGAGCGGCGGCCATGCCTGCACTATCGACGCCGGTGCGCGAAACGCAAGAGGCCGCAGGCATGCGCGCGGCTGCGAGCCACTGGGCGTTGCGCAGGACCGGTCCTTCCCCCGGCCCCGCGACAACGGCTCCCGGCACGAATGCCGGGAGCCGCAAGGGTGAAGGGGGAGCCAGGCTCCCCCGCGCTCCCCCCCGCATCATCATTTGGGCAGCTTGAACACCCAGAGCGCACCGCCCTGGCTGATTTCCTTGAAGGTCTTGGCGACCTCGCCACCCCACAGCGGCACGGCGCCGCCCCAGCCCGACATCACGGCGACGTACTGTTCGCCGTCCTGCTCCCAGGTGATCGGCGAGCCGACCACGCCCGAACCGGTGTTGAACTTCCACAGTTCCTGGCCAGTCTTGGCATCGAAGGCCTTGAGGTAGCCCTCGGGCGTGCCGGTGAACACGAGGTTGCCGGCGGTGGTCATCACGCCGCCCCACAGCGGGGCCTTGTTCTTGTATTCCCACACGATCTTGCCGGTCTTGGGATCCATCGCGCGCAGCGCGCCGATGTGGTCCTCGACGATCGGCTTGATCGTGAAGCTGGCGCCCAGGTAGGCCGCGCCCTTCTTGTAGGCGATCGGCGTGTTCCAGATGTCCATGCCCCAGTCGTTCGACGGGATGTAGAACAGCCCGGTCTGGTCCGAATAGGCCATCGGCATCCAGTTCTTGCCGCCGAGGAACGACGGGCTGGCGAAGACGGTCTTGCCCTTGGCTTCCGACCCAGTGCCCTCGGGCGCGCCGGGGCGGTTGTCGTCGATGTAGTTGGGGCGGCCGGTCTTGGCGTTGAAGCCGTCTGCCCAGGTCGTCTGCATCACGAACTTGTTCGCGCTGACGAACTTGCCGTTGGTGCGGTCGAGCACGAAGAAGTAGCCGTTGCGGTCGGCCTTGGCGCCGAGCTTCATCGCCTTGCCGTTGATCGTGGCGTCGAACGGAATGAACTCGTTCACGCCGTCGAAGTCCCAGCCGTCGTGCGGGGTGGTCTGGTAGTGCCAGACGATCTGGCCGTTGTCCGGATTGATGGCCAGAGTCGAGGCGGTGTAGAGGTTGTCGCCCTTGCGCAGGTTGCTGTTCCACGGCGCCGGGTTGCCGGTGCCGAAGTAGAGCAGGTTGGTGTCGGGATCGTACGTGCCGCCCAGCCAGGTGGCGCCGCCGCCGGTCTTCCACAGGTCGCCCGGCCAGGTCGCGTTGGTCTTGCCGGTCACGCCGTTGGGCTGGCCACGCAGGGTGCCCATGTGGCCTTCGATGACCGGGCGCGTCCAGATCAGGTCGCCGGTGTTCACGTCGCGCGCCTCGACCGTGCCGACCACACCGAATTCACCGCCCGACACACCGGTAATGACCATGCCCTTGACGATCAGCGGCGCTGCGGTCTGGCTGTAGCCGGCCTGGTAGTCGGCCACGGTCTTGTTCCACACGACCTTGCCGGTCTTGCGGTTGAGCGCGACGATGTGCGCGTCGAGCGTCGAGAAGATTACCTTGTCGCCGTAGATCGCGGCACCGCGGTTCACCACGTCGCAGCAGGGCATGATGCCGTCGGGCAGGCGGGCGTTGTATTCCCACACCTTCTCGCCGGTCCGCGCATCGAACGCGAAGAGGCGCGAGTACGAGCCGGTCACGTAGATCATGCCGTCGTAGACGATCGGCTGCGACTCCTGGCCGCGCTGCTTTTCCCCGCCGAGCGAGGCGGCATAGGCCGGAACCATCCGGGCCACGTTCGAGGTGTTGATCTTGTCGAGCGGGCTGAAGCGGTGCGCCTGCGGACCCATGCCGTACGTCAGCACGTCGTTGGTGGTCTTGGCGTCCGCCATGAGGTCGGCATCGCCCGGACCTGCTGCGGGGCCATCGGCCAGCGCCGGGGCGGCCATCGCCATCGCCAGCACACAGGCGGCCGTCGCCTTGAACATTCCCTTCATCATCACACCTCCGGTTGTCGTTCGACCTCTTGCGCGGGCCGGTCACGTTGGGGGCGATGGTGGTCTGTCGCGGCCGGTGCCCCCCTGCCTGCCCACCATGGAACCGAACCGAGACTATTCCATCGCCGCGTGCGGACAATTGGACCTTGGCACTAGGATTGCCGCCGGCGCGCTGCCGCGCCTCAGCCTGCGGCGAGCGGCGCCTGCCAGGTCACGCCGTAGCGGGTGCAGAGCGCGGCCATGCGGCCATCCTTCTGCATCGCGGTGACGATGGTATCGAGCGCATCGCCCAGCGTGCGGCTGGCCTCCTTGACCGCCATGCCGACATCCCAGCCCGGGCTGGTCATCATCGGCAGCGGTCCCTTGCGCCGGGCAAAGCCGGACGTCTGGTCCTTGAGCCCGTATTCGAGCTGCGCGGCGGTCGCCATCGCCGCGTCCGCATCGCCCTTGACCATGGCGGAGACCGCCGCAGCCCCATTGGGGAAGTGCACGACGTCCTTGGCCAGCGCGCCACCGAACTGCCCCATCAGGTAGTAGTCGGGGATCGTCGCCAGCTCGACCGCCAGCTTGTGCCCCTTGAAGGCGACGGGTGCCGCCTCGCATTCCAGCCCCTTGCCCGTCGCGCAGGCGAGGCCGAATTTCTCGCGCGCATAGGGCGCGACGATCGCCACCTGGTCGACCTGTGCGGCAAAGGCAGGATCGAACGGCACGTGCAGCATGACGTCGGCCGCCTGGAACCCCAGCAGCCCGCCGCGCCAGACCGCATTGCGCAGATCGTCCTCGACGCTCTCGTCGGCCGAGAAGATGGCGAGGTCCGCCTTGACGCCCAGCGCCTCGGCGAGGGCACGACCGAGATCGGCGTCGATGCCCCGGATCTGGCCGCCCTCGTCCCACGACCAGGGAGCATTGTCCTGATAGATCGCGACGCGCAGCACGCCGTTGGCCTTGACCTTGGCCAGCGGCGCGGCATCGGCCAGCCGCGGCATCAGCGTCGCCGCCGCGGCGCCCACGGCACCGCCGAGCAGCGCACGACGGCTCAATCCCTGTCGCCCGCCCGGAATCTGGCGCCCCTGCGGCATCGCGCTTATTCCTCGTGCACGGTTTCGAGCCAGGAGCGGATCGCCCATCCGGCCTTCTGCCCCAGCACTTCGCCCATCGGCGGCATGTAGACCTTTCCGTCGCGGACCGAGCCATGCTGGTAGCGCTGCACGAACCACTCGTCACCGCTGTCGCCCAGTTCGAGATAGCGCAGGTCGGGTGCGATACCGCCCGAGATCGCCTCGATGCCGTGGCAGCGCGCGCAGTTCTGCGCATAGGCATGTTCACCGATCTTGATCGCCTCGGCGTTGCCGCGATAGGGATTGTGCTGCAGCCAGGTGTCGTTGTTGGGCTGGATATCGGGCAGCGCGCTCGTGTCCACCGCCTGCGGGGTCACGTCGCCATGCGCGAAGAGATGCGTGGCGCCGGTCAGCGCGAAGACGCCGGCCGCCGCGATGAGCGTCAATCGAGCCTTACGCTGCCGTCCGGGCTTTCGGCCAGTGATGGTCATCGTTGCAATCCCTTTCCCGAATCTTCAAACTTGTCCTTGCGTGGCAACGTGATGAACCAAGCCGGCCAAGGCCGAAATTGACCATTGGTCGAATGCCCTGAAGGACGGTTGTGGCCTAGGTTGGGCGCCCGGGAAGAGGATTTGTCCATGCGTTTCATCGTGCGCACCGTGTTTGCCCCCTCGGCGGCGTTCCTGCTCGCCGTGCTGTGTCCGCTGGCACCCGCGGCGGCCGAGACCGTCTACGTCAGCAACGAGCGCGGCAACTCGGTCAGCGTGATCGACCCCGTCGCGGCCAAGACGATCGCCACCTGGCCGGTGGGCGAGCGGCCGCGCGGCATCGCGATCAGCAAGGACGGGCGTTTCCTGCTGGTCTGCGTCAGCAACGACAATGCGGTGAAGGTGATCGACCGCCAGACCGGCAAGATCGTGCGTGAGATCGCCGCCGGGCAGGATCCCGAGCAATTCGTGCTCTCAACCGACGGCAAGACTGTCTTCGCCGCCAACGAGAACGACGCCGCGGTCAGCGCGATCGACCTGGCCAGCGGCCGCGTCGCCTTCCAGGTCGCGGTGGGCAAGGAACCCGAGGGCGTCGCGCAGAGCCCGGATGGCAAGTGGCTCGTCGTCACCTCGGAAGACGAAAGCGCGGTCTACTGGATCGACCTCGCCACGCAGCAGGTGGCCTCGGTCATGCCGACCGAAAAGCGCCCCCGCCACGTCGAGTTCACCGCCGATGGCAAGGCGCTGTGGATCGCGGCCGAAGTCGGCGGCGTGGTCCAGATCGCCGACCCGCAAACCCGCGCCATCACCGCGACCATCCCCTTCGTGATCGAGGGCGTGCAGCCCTACCGCGTCCTGCCCTGCGGCATCCGCTTTACCCCCGATAGCAAGACCGCCGTGGTCGCGCTGGGCCGCGCCGACCGCATCGCGCTGATCGACGTCGCCACGCGCACCGTCCGGCAGACCATACCGGTGGGCAAGCGCGTGTGGCACCTCGCGCTCAGTGCCGACGGGACGCGCGCCTATACCGCGAACGGGCTGTCCGACGACGTCTCGGTGGTCGATCTTGCCGCCGGCAAGACGATCGCGACGATCCCTGCCGGAACCGCGCCATGGGGCGCCGTCGCTGCGCCGTGACAGGCGGATATCAAGGCCTGGTGTCGAAGCATTGCCGTGGTCATGGCCTGTTAAGGCGGCGCGGTGTTGATTGCCCGCGTGGCCAGCTGTTCGCGCGGCCAGCGTTGCGCGACACCCATGCTGCCCCGGACAAGGATGACCCACGGTGACCGACACTGCCTTCTCCCCTGACACGCTGTCGCGCCGCCGTATGCTGGGGTGGGTGGGCGCCGGCCTGGTCTTGCCCCTGGCCGGCGCCTGTCGCGCCAAGCCTGCGGTCGCCGCCAAGGTCTATCCTGTGCATCACACCGAGGCCGAGTGGCGCCGCCTGCTGACGCCCGAGCAGTTCTACATCCTGCGCCAGGAAGGCACCGAGCGGCCGTTCACCTCGCCGCTTAACAAGGAGCACCGCAAGGGCACCTTCGCCTGTGCCGCCGATCGCCAGCCGCTGTTTGCCTCGGCCACCAAGTTCGACAGCGGTACCGGCTGGCCCAGCTTCTGGCAGCCCCTGGCGGGTGCCGTGGCGACGACGCGCGACGGCAGCTTCGGCATGGTGCGCACCGAAGTGCACTGCACGCGCTGCGGCGGGCACCTTGGCCATGTCTTCGACGATGGTCCGCAGCCGACCGGCAAGCGCTATTGCATGAACGGCGATGCCATGGTGTTCCTCCCGGCCTGACAAGGCTTGCCTGTAAGACAGCGGACGCCGAACCGCTTTCGCAGGCGCAGCATTCGTGGCAAGGCGCGCGGCGTGATCCGCCGCCTCGCCATCATCCTGCTGATCCTCGCGCTGATCCCGACAATCTACGTGCGCCAGCCCTGGCCACCGGCCAGCCGCGATCACCGCGTGACCTATCACGATCTGCTGCCGCGCCTCGTCCGGCAGGGCATGCCTCGGCGCTTTGGCCAGCTGCAACTGGTGGGCGCCTGGCAATTGACCAGCCGCAACCGCGACTTCGGCAATTTCTCCGGCCTGGCCGAGCGCGATTCGCGTGATCTCGTCGCGGTGAGCGATCGCAACGCGACGCTGGTGTTCACCCGCCCCGACAAACCCGCGCCGTGGCGCACGTGGCAGCGCGAGACGATCCACCCGCGCAAGCCGGCCCTTGCCAGCTTTATCGACAGCGACAGCGAATCGGTCTCGGTCGACCCCGCCGACGGCACCATGCTCGTCGGCTACGAAGGCAGCCCGCGCTTTCACCTGTTCAGCGCCGACCTGAAGCACGACCGCAAGATCAAGGCGCCGGTGTTGATGGAGTGGCCCAACAACCAGGGGCCGGAGGCGATGCGCCGCCTGGCCGACGGGCGCACCATCGCGATCGGCGAGGTCTATGCCCACTGGTACTCGCGCCGCCGCCACCCCGGCCTGATCTGGCCCGGCCTGCCGCGCGACAACGAGAGGCCGCAGCGTTTCGAGCTGGTCATGCCCGAGGGCTATCGCCCGGTCGAACTGGCGCAGGCGCCCGATGGCCGGCTGCTGGTGCTGGGGCGCAAGTTCACGCTGGGCGGCTTTCGCACCGTCGTCACCAGCCTGCCGCCGGCCAGCGCGATTCGCGCCGGGGCGCGGGTGGAAGCGCAGCCGATCGCCTGGATCGCCGATTCGCACATCCGCGACAATTACGAGGGCATGGTCGCCACGCGCGAGCCCGATGGCGGCACGGCGATCTGGCTGATCTCGGACAGCAACGAGATGGTCTGGCTCCAGCGCACGCTGCTGCTGAAACTGCGCTGGGAGGGGTAGTGCGGATGCGCGGGGGGCTCGACAGGCTCAGCCCGAACGGAATTGCGAGACTGTTCTGTAATCCCCGTTCGCCCTGAGCTTGTCGAAGGGCGCCAGCACTGCCCACGCCAGCACGGGGCTTCGACAAGCTCAGCCAGAACGGAATTGCGATGTTATCCTGCCCCCCCATTCGCCCTAGCCCGTCGAAGGACGCCAGCACTACGCTCGCCCAAACGCGAAAAGGGCCGGGGAATGAACCCCGGCCCCTTCAGGCATCAACGCTGCGCAAGCCTTCAGGCGGCGGCGGCGACGGCCTTGACCAGCTCACGCTTCACCTTGAGGGCGCGCGGGCTGAGCTTTTCGCTGTTCTGCTTGAGCAGCCAGTTGTCGAGGCCACCGTTGTGCTCCACCGAGCGCAGACCGTGCGTCGAGACGCGGAACTTGAAGCTGCGGTCCAGCTTTTCCGACATCAGGGTGACGTTCTGCAGGTTGGGGAGGAACACGCGCTTGGTCTTGTTGTTGGCGTGGCTCACGTTGTGACCGACTTGGCGGCCCTTACCGGTCAGTTCGCAAATGCGCGACATGGCTAAAAACTCGCTTCGTGTTCTGGTGATCTGAATAAGAACCGGCGCCTTTATCGATCCGGACAGTGAAGTCAAGGATTCGCTGCAAGGCTTTTGCAAGGCGCCCCGGCGTTCCCCACCACCCCGCGCCGTGCTAGGCGACGAGGCACGATGACCCGCTGGCCCCTGCCCGAACCGATGAAGCTGGCGCTGACCCAGGCGCAGGCCGCCGCCGATGCGGGCGAAGTGCCTATCGGCGCGGTGATCGTCAAGGGCGGGCAGGTCATCGCCGCGGCCCACAATGCCCCCCGCGCCCAATGCGATCCCACCGCCCATGCCGAGGTGCTGGCGATTCGCGCTGCTGCGGCGAGCCTGGGGCAGGAGCGCCTGGAAGGCTGCGACCTGTGGGTCACGCTCGAACCCTGCCCGATGTGCGCGGGTGCGATCATGCATGCGCGCATCGCCCGGGTCTATTATGCCGCGCCCGATCCCAAGGGCGGCGCGGTCGAGCATGGGCCGCGCGTGTTCGAGCAGCCGACCTGCCTGCACCGGCCCGAGGTCTATGCCGGCATGGGCGAGGGCGAGGCGGCCGGCCTGCTGCGCGATTTCTTCCGCGCGCGGCGCTGATCCAGACCCAAGCGCCATTTGCGTCAACCGCCGCGCGCGGCTAAGGCCCGCCGACCATGACCGAACAGCGCGACTATCGACCCACCGTCTTCCTCCCGAAGACCGATTTCCCGATGAAGGCCGGCCTGCCGCAGAAGGAGCCGGGCATCCTGTCGCGCTGGCAGGACGAGGACCTCTACGGCCAGACCCGCGCCGCGCGCGCGGGCGCCGAGAAGTTCATTCTTCATGACGGCCCGCCTTACGCCAACGGCGACATGCACATCGGCCACGCGCTCAACCATATCCTCAAGGACATGGTGATCCGCACCCAGACGCTGCTGGGCAAGGACGCGCCCTACGTGCCCGGCTGGGACTGCCACGGGTTGCCGATCGAGTGGAAGGTCGAGGAAGAATATCGCAAGAAAAAGAAGAACAAGGACGAGGTTCCGCCCAAGGAATTCCGCGCCGAGTGCCGCGCCTATGCCCAGAAGTGGGTGGACGTGCAGCGCGAGCAGTTGAAGCGCCTCGGCATCGGTGCGGCATGGAACCGCCCCTACCTCACCATGGACTTCCAGGCCGAGGCGACGATCGTCGGCGAACTGCTCAAGTTCGCGGAAAGCGGCCAGCTCTATCGCGGCGCCAAGCCGGTGATGTGGAGCCCGGTCGAGAAGACCGCGCTGGCCGAGGCCGAGGTGGAATACGAGGACATCGTCTCCACCCAGATCGACGTCGCCTTTGAGATCATCGATTCGCCGGTGGCCGAACTGGTCGGCGCCCATGCCGTGATCTGGACCACCACGCCGTGGACGATCCCGGTCAACCAGGCGCTCGCCTATGGGCCCGAGGTCGATTACGTCCTGGTGCAGCTGGGCGACAAGCGCATCCTGCTGGCCGAGGCGCTCGTGGCCGAAGCCGGCAAGCGTTACGGCGCTGAACTGGCGCCTGCCGGCTGGACCGGCAAGGGCGCTGAACTCGCCGGCACAATGGCGCGCCACCCGATGCATGCGCTCGGCGGCTTCTTCGCGGCGCCCCGTCCGCTACTCGCCGGCGATTTCGTCACCACCGACAGCGGCACCGGCCTCGTCCACATGGCACCCGACCATGGCGAGGACGACTTCGCGCTGTGCAAGGCGCACGGGATCGAGCCCAAGTTCGCGGTCCAGGCCGATGGCAAGTATCGCGAGGACTGGGGCTGGCTCGGCGGCCAGGGCAGCGTCATCAACCCCAAGTTCAACGCCCCCGACGGCCCGATCTGCACGGCGCTGGCCGAAACCGGCGCGCTGCTGGCGGCGAGTGCGGACTACAAGCACTCCTATCCGCACTCGTGGCGCTCCAAGGCCAAGGTGATCTATCGCTGCACCCCGCAGTGGTTCGTGCCGATGGACCAGGCCCGCGAGGGGGGAACCTTGCGTGAAAAGGCGCTGAAGGCCATCGCCGACACGCGCTTCGTCCCCGAAAAGGGCCGCAACCGCATCGGCGCGATGGTCGAGGGGCGCCCCGACTGGGTGCTCTCGCGCCAGCGCGCCTGGGGCGTGCCGATCACCCTGTTCGTCGATCGCAAGACCGGCCAGTACCTCGCCGACCCCGCGGTCAACGCCCGCATCATCGCCGGCGTCATGGCCGAGGGCGTCGACGCCTGGGACGACGAGCGTGCGCAGGACTACCTCGGGCCCGATTACGACGCCGACGACTACGAGCGCGTCACCGACATTCTCGACGTCTGGTTCGACTCGGGCTCGACGCATGCCTTCGTGCTCGAATCCGGTCGCTGGCCCGAACTGAGCTGGCCGGCCAACCTCTATCTCGAGGGCAGCGACCAGCATCGCGGCTGGTTCCAGTCCTCGCTGCTCGAAAGCTGCGCCACGCGCGGCCGCGCGCCTTACGACGCGATCCTCACCCACGGCTTCACCATGGACGCCAAGGGCATGAAGATGTCGAAGTCGCTCGGCAATACGGTGAACCCGCTCGACCTGATGCGCGACTATGGCGCGGACATCCTGCGCCTGTGGGCGCTGTCGGTCGACTTCACCGAGGACCACCGCATCGGCAAGGAGATCCTGGGCGGCGTGGCGGACCAGTACCGCAAGCTGCGCAACACCTTCCGCTACCTGCTGGGCGCGCTGGTCGATTTCGACGAAGCCGAACGCGTCGCGCCTGCCCAGATGCCCGAACTCGAGCAGTACATGCTCGCGCGGCTCGGCACGCTCGATGCAACGCTCGCCAAGGCCGTCGCGGACTTCGACTTCAACACCTACACCCGCGCGCTGAGCGAATTCTGCAACGAGGACCTCTCGGCGTTCTTCTTCGATATCCGCAAGGACTCGCTCTATTGCGATGCGCCGACGGACCCGAAGCGCCGCGCCTATCGCACCGTGCTCGACACGCTGTTCCACGCGCTGGTGCGCTATGCCGCGCCGGTCATGGTCTTCACCGCCGAGGAAGTGTGGCAGAGCCGCTATCCCGGCGCCTCGGTCCACCTGCTCGAATGGCCGCAGGTGCCCGCGGTGTCGGTCGACGTGGCCCGCTGGGACGCGCTGCGGGCCCTTCGCATCGCCGTCAACGAGGCGATCGAGCCGCTGCGCCGCGAGAAGGTGCTCGGCTCCGGGCTCGAGGCGAACGTCACCGTGCCCGCCGATGCGCCCGAGGCCGAACATGGCCTCGAAGGGCTGGCCGAACTGTTCATCACCGGGACAGTCGCACGCGGGCAGGAGCTGGCCGTGACCCGGACCGAAGACCACAAGTGCGGCCGCTGCTGGCGCCACCTGCCCGACGTGGCCGAGGACGGCGCGCTGTGCGGGCGCTGCGAAACGGTCGTCGCCGCGCACGACGCGCAGGCCGGAGGTGCGGCGTGAGCCTGCTGACGCGCAACCGCACCGCAGGCTTCGCCATCGCGCTTGCGACCTTCGCGCTCGATCGCGGGATCAAGGCCTGGGTGGCCGGCCCCCTCGGCCTGCCCGATCTCGGCTCGATCTATATCACCAGCTTCTTCAACTTGCGCTGGACGCAGAACCTCGGCGTCTCGCTGGGGCTGTTCAGCGCCAGCTCGAGCGAGGGGCGCCTCGCGCTGCTGCTGATGACCGGGCTGATCGGCCTTGGCGTGTTCGTGTGGATGCTGCGCGAAAAGGCGATGGGCGAGCTGACCGCGCTGGCGCTGGTGCTCGGCGGCGCGTTGGGCAACATCTACGACCGGTTCATGCGCGGCTACGTCATCGACTATGCCGACCTGCATTTCGGCGAATGGCGCCCCTTCCTGATTTTCAACCTCGCCGATGTCGCGATCTCCTTGGGCGTGCTGATCCTGCTTGCCCGCTCGCTGTTTTCGCGCGAAAAGCCCGCCTCGGGCATGCAAAGCCCTTCGGAGACTGTTTGATGCGCAAAGCCGCCGCCCTCGCCCTTCTCGTTTCGGCCGGGAGCCTTGTGTCCGCGTGCAGTTCCAACAGCTCGCTGTTCAACCGCGTGCGTCCTGACGAGTTCGCCGTCAGCCGCCAGGCACCGCTGGTCGTGCCGCCCGATTTCGCGCTGACTCCGCCGAACCCCGGCGCCCCGCGTCCGCAGGACGTCGACAGCTCGAAGCAGGCGCTCGACGCCCTGTTCGGTGGCCCCGCCCCGCGCAGCGCGATCGAGACCGACGCGCTCGGCAAGGCCGGTGCCTCGGCCGCCGGCATCCGCAGCACCGTCGGCGATCCCGATACCCGCACCGTCGCCAAGGGCGCGCAGGTCAAGGACATCATCGCCGCCCCGCAGGGTGACGGCGCCGAAGCCCGGGCCTCAATCCCGGGCTGATCGCCCGCACGATTGCCGGACACGAAAAACCCCGCCTCGGCATCGAGGCGGGGTTTTTCGTGAATGCGGGCCGGGGTCAGCCGGCCCGAATTCTTACTTCTTCTTTTCGGGCGCCACCGAGATGCGCACCGTCTCGCCGTTGTGGCCAGGGAAATCGGTGAACATCGCCTCGACCAGGTTCGGCACGAGGTACGGCAGGCGGTTCGAGGTCGAGGCCGCCTCGGCCTTGCCTTCGAACAGGCGCTTGCCATCGGCACGGCGATCGATCTGCACGCTGATGCCGCTGGTGTAGACGGTCGTCACGTCGACGCCGTTGTAGCCGGCACCCCAGAACGGATCATACCAGCCATAGCCCCAGCCGCGGCCACCCCAGAAACCGGGGCCATAACGGCGGCCATAGAAGCCCGGGCCATACCACGGACCCCAGAACGGATCGGCGAACCCGGTCGAGCGGACATGCTCGCGGCCGCGGTCGACGCCGTAGCCGAACTTGACCACCAGGTCCGAGGTCTGCGGATTGCCGGGCACATAGCCGACGCGCGCCATCTGCGCCGCGACGAGGCTGGCGTACTGCGAGAATTCCAGCCCGCCGTTGTCACGCGGGTCTTCGGCGACCACGGCGAAGGTCTGGCCCGCCGGAGCCGGCAGTTCGGCCTGAAAGCGCGAAACCTTGGCGTTGAAGTTGGTCGCACAGCCCGAGAGGGCCAGGACAAGGGGAGCAGCCAGCAGCGCGAGGCGCCCAGCCCGATGCATTTTGGTCATTTGTTTTCGACTCCTCGTGCGCGCCGGCGTCCCCCGCCTCCGGCACTGGTCGTGGTGTTAGCACGACGAAACGGTACCTGCGAGGGGCTGAACGGTGTTTGAATGACAACGCACGAGGTGCTGAAACGGTTCGTGAAAACCGCCCTGTGCAAGGGTGCACGAAGGGACCGTCATACCGTGGGCCAGGGGCAGCGCGCGGCCGCCCCGGCGCCGTTCAGCGCACGAGGCCGAGCGCCTCGTAAGCCTTGGTCAGCGTCGGCGCGGCGAGCGCGCGGGCCTTTTCTGCCCCATGGCGGAGGATGGCATCGAGCGCTTGCCGGTCGGCACGCAGCTCGCGATAACGCGCGGCCATCGGCGCCAGCTTGTCGACCAGCAATTCGCCCAGCGCCGGCTTGAACGTGCCGAAGCCCACCCCGCCGAACTGGGCCAGGACCGCGGCCACGTCTGTCCCGGCCATCGCGGCATAGATCCCGACGAGGTTGCGTGCCTCGGGCCGGCCTTCCAGTCCTTCGGCCTCGCTCGGCAGCGGCTCGGGATCGGTCTTGGCCTTCTTGATCTTCTGCATGATCGTGTCGGCATCATCGACCAGGTTGATGCGGCTCATCTCCGAGGGGTCGGACTTGCTCATCTTCGCGCTGCCGTCGCGCAGGCTCATGATGCGCGCCGCCTCGGGCGGGATGATCGGATCGGGCTGGGTGAAGACCGGTGCGTCCTCGCTGGCGAAGTCGTTGTTGAACTTCTGCGCGATGTCGCGTGCCAGCTCGAGGTGCTGCTTCTGGTCCTCGCCCACGGGGACGTGCGTGGCCTGGTACAGCAGCACGTCGGCGGCCTGCAGCACGGGATAAGTGAACAGAGCGACCGAGGCGCCTTCGCGGTTCTTGCCTGCCTTGTCCTTCCACTGCGTCATGCGGTTGAGCCAGCCCATCCGCGCGGTGCCGTTGAGCAGCCACTGCAGCTCGGCGTGGGCGGGCACCTGCGCCTGGTTGAACAGGATCGAGCGGTCGGGGTCGATTCCGCAGCTGACCAGCGCGGCGACCATGTCGCGGGTGTTGGCACCCAGCTGCGCCGGCTCGTGCGGCATCGAGATGGCGTGGAGGTCGGCCAGGAAATAGAGGCAGGTCGCGCCCTTGGCGGTCCATTCGTCCTGCATCGCCACCCAGTTGCGGATCGCCCCCAGGTAGTTGCCGAGGTGGAGATTGCCGGTGGGCTGGATGCCGGAGACGATGCGCATGGAACGAGTGCCTTACGAGGTGGTGGTGGGCGCCGCGCGGCGGCGGCGGGTGAGCAGCGCGATGTCCTCGCGCGTGAACGCCCCCATGACGAGGGTGGCGAGCCCATAGACGACCACGCCCGCAGTGACCAGCGCCGCCAGTGCGCCGATGCGCAGGGCCCAGCTGCCGTGGACATAGGGCATCAGCAGCCCTTGCCCCGCCCAGAGCACGCCCCCCATCGCCAGCGCGGCCAGCGCGAGGCGCGGGGCGCGGCGGCGCAGGCGGGCATCGGGGGTGAAGTGTCCGCGCCGGCGCAGCGTGCGATAGAGCATCGCGACGTTGACGGTCGAGGCGATCGCGGTGGCCAGCGGCGGCCCCATGTGCTGCAGCGGCACGATCAGGATGAGGTTGCCGACGAGGTTCACCGCCATCGACACCATGGCATAGCGCACCGGCGTCTTGGTATCGTGGCGCGCGTAGTAGCCCGGCGTCAGCACCTTGACGAGAATGTAGCTGGGCAGGCCGATCGAGAACGCGGCCAGCGCCTGCGCGGTGAAATGCGTGTCGGCCGGGGTATAGCGCCCATAGCCGAACAGCGCGGCGGCGATCGGCTCGCCGCACAGCACCAGCGCCATCGTGGCCGGCAGCGTCAGCAGCAACGCCAGTTCCATGCCGCGGTTCTGCGTCTCCTCGGCAGCGGCGGTCTCGCCGGCGCCGAGCTGTCGCGAGATCGTCGGCAGCAGCACCGTGCCAAGGCCGATGCCGATCAGCCCCAGCGGCAGCTGGTTGAGCCGGTCGGCCATGTAGATGTACGTCACCGAGCCGTGCGCGAGCAGCTTGGCGGCCAGTGCGGTCGAGATCACGAGGTTGATCTGCACCGCCCCGGCGCCCGCCGCCGCCGGCCAGATCAGCGCGAGCAGCGCCTTCACGTCGGGGTTGAGGCGCGGGCGGCGCAAGCGCAGGCGCACGCCGTTCTGGCGGCAGGCCCAGGCCAGCCACACCAGTTGCAGCGCACCCGAGACCGACACCGCGATCGCCTGGTTGCGCGCGGTGACCAGCGGATCGGCACTGTGGAAACCTAGCAGCGCGACGATCAGTGTCAGGTTGAGCAGGATCGGCGCAGCGGCGTTGACCCAGAACTTGTGCAGCGAGTTGAGGATGCCGCCGAACAGCGAAACCAGGCTGATCAGCATGAGATAGGGGATGGTGAAGCGCGACAGCGTCACCGCGAAGGCGAACTGCGTGGGCGAAATGCCGTTGAAACCGCCCGAGAGCAGCAGCGTGACCGGCCAGGCCAGCGCTTCGAGGATCACCGTCAGCACGATCAGCGCGGGCAGCAGCACCGCGAGCGCCTCTTCGGCAAAGCGCAAGCCGTCCGGCAGCCCGCGCCCTTCCGGGTCGCCGACCTTCTTGTTGAACATCGGGATGAACGCCGAGGCGAAGGCGCCCTCGGCGAACAGCGCGCGAAACATGTTGGGCAGCCGGAACGCGATCAGAAACGCGTCGGAGGCAAAGCCCGCGCCGACATAGCGGGCGAACAGGCTGTCGCGCACGAGGCCGAGCACGCGGCTGGCCAGCGTGAGCCCGCCGATGGTGCCGGTCGCCTTGAGGAGGTTCATCGTGGAAAGTCCCTGGGGCGGCCGGCGGCCATCAGTGGGTCAGGTATGTAGCAGGTCCAGTATCTCAGGCGTGGCCGGCCGGCTCGGCTGTGGCCATCTCGTTCGCCTGGGCCAGCTGGCTGAGGTAGAGGCCGTTGAAGTCGATGGGATCGAGCAGCAGCGGCGGGTAACCGGCATCGCGCACGGCATCGGCGATGATGCGGCGGGCGAACGGGAACACCAGGCGCGGGCCTTCGGCGAACAGGAACGGGTGCGCCTGTTCCTCGGTCACGTTGCGCATGCCGATGAGCGCACCATAGACCAGCTCGACGATGAAGGCGGTGCCCTGCGCGCCCTTGGACGTCACGTTGATCTTGAGTTCGATCTCGTGGACGTCGGGGGCCAGATTGCGCGCGGCGATGTTGAAATCGACGTGCATTTCCGGCTGCTCGGCCCACTGGTAGCTTTCGGGCGCATTCGGGTTCTCGACCGAAAGGTCCTTCACGTACTGCGAGATCAGGCCGATCGCGGGCGAGTTGTCTTCGCCATTGGCCGCGTGGTCTGCGGGCACGCCGTCGGCGCCGTCGAGGGTGAGGTTGCTGATGATGTTGCCTTCGTCGGCCATGGTCGCAAGCTTTCGATCTGTGGGTCGCCAAATGGACGTGCGCGGCGACTAGCATCGCGCGCCGCACGCGGCAATGGTTGCAGGCTGCGGACCGTCACCGCTTTTGCGACTCGTGGCAGACCATCGGCCATGCGCCGACAACAGGCCTCGTGCGGGGTGCCCGAAAGAGCGGGAAGCCATGCTCTTGGAGGGATAGACGACGGGAAAGACGCGTAATTCCGGCAAAAACCGCCGATCGCGGGATTCCGCCAGGATACCGTGCACACGTTGTTCATTTGTAATTCGTACCTATTTGAGGCACGATCAACCGGTTTCCCGCCATGCAGAGACGTTCCCTGCACGGTCGGGCTTGCCACTGCGGGACATGTGCGTGTGATTGTTGAGATCGTCATCCTGGCCATGATCGCGGCCTTTCTGGGCCTGAGGCTCTATTCGGTGCTCGGTCGTCGGCCCGAGCAGAACGAGGAACCGGTACGCCGCCGGATCGAGCAGCCGGACCCGCAGGGTGCGCGCACGCCGCTCGCGCCGCGCCTGCCCGAGGGATCGGTGCCAGCCGTCGGCCGCGCCGTGCCCGCCCTGCCCGAGACGCGGGACTTCGACCCCGGCGCCGAGGGCGGCATCCGCGCGATCATCGCCGCCGACCGCCGCTTCGACGTCGGCCAGTTCATGAACGGTGCGCGCAACGCCTATGGCATGGTGCTCGAGGCCTTCTGGCGCGGGGATCGCCGCGAACTCGAACAGCTGTGCGACCGCGACGTCTACGCCGGTTTTGCCGGAGCGCTCGATGCGCGCGACGCCTCGGGCGACACGCTCGATGCGCGCCTCATCCGCATCGAGGAAGCGCGTATCGTCTCGGCCGAACTGCTGGGCTCGACCGCGCGCATCACCGTGCGTTTCGTGGCCGATATCGCCATGGTCACGCGCAACAGCGACGGGCTGGTCGTTGCCGGCTCGCTCAACGATGCGATCGAGAGCCGCGACCTGTGGACGTTCTCGCGCAACCTCACCTCGAGCGATCCGGACTGGCTGCTCGACGAGACCGATGAAGCCTGACGGCTGCGCGCGCTGATTGCCGGGGGTGATCCCGTGACCCTGGTCGATCGGCGCAACGCCGACCACGCAACCGCCGAAATCGTGAGGGCCGATGCTTCTGCACCGGCCCTTCGTGTCGTGGCGGCTACCGCCGTCGCGCTTTCCATGCTGCTCAGCGGCTGCGTGCCCAGCGTTTCGCCACCGCCCGGCGGGACTCGACCGCCCGCCAATACGGCCGCCGACGCCGTTTCGGCCGGCCTTGCACGCGGCCCAGCGATCGCCGCGCTTCAGCCGGGCAATGCCGCCGGCGCACTGGATGCCTTCGTCCTGTCGTGCCCCGGGCTGCAACGGCGCACCGACGCCAGCGGCTTGACCCGAGCCGGCGACTGGGCACCGGCCTGCGCCGCCGCGCGCACCTGGCCACGCGCGCAGGCCGCCGCCTTTTTCTCCGCCTGGTTCGAGACCGCCCGCGTCGGTGATGGCAGCAGCTTCGTCACCGGATACTACGAGCCCGAGATCGCCGGCGTCCGCACCCGCCAACCGGGCTTCGACATTCCCGTCTACGGCATACCCGCCGACCTCGTGCGGGCGCGCCCCGGCGACGCCGCGCCCCTGCCCGATGGGCGCCAGCCGCTGGGCCGCTACGACGAGACCGGGCGCTTCACCGCCTATTTCGACCGCGGGCAGATCGAGGACGGCGCGCTTGCCAATCGCGGGCTGGAGATCGCCTGGGTCGCCGACGCGGCCGAACTGTTCTTCCTCCAGGTCCAGGGCTCAGGCCGGCTGCGCGCGCCCGATGGCAGCGTGATGCGGCTGGGCTATGGGGCGGTCAACGGGTGGGATTACACCGGCATCGGCACCGTCATGGCGCAGCAGGGCCTGATCGGCACCGGGCCGGGCCAGTATCCCGGCTCGATGCAGGGCATCCTGCGCTACATTCACGAGCACCCGGTCGAGGGTGACGCGCTGATGCGCCAGAACCGCAGCTATGTCTTCTTCCGCGAGAACCCCGCCCTCAGCGCGGTCGGTGCCATGGGCGTGGCAGTAAGCCCGCGCACGACGCTCGCTGCCGATCCCGCGTTCGTGCCGCTTGGCGCGCCGGTCTGGCTGCAAACCGACCGTCCCAATGTCGGCGGGCTGTGGGTGGCACAGGACACTGGCGGCGCGATCAAGGGGCCGAACCGCTTCGACAGTTTCTGGGGCGCCGGCGCCGAGGCCCGGCAGGTCGCCGGTGGCATGAGCGCGCGCGGCCAGGCGCTGGTACTGCTGCCCAAGGGCACGCTCGACCGGCTGGGGCGCTGACGATGCGGCGCAGCCCGCTCGGCCTCACGGCCGAGGAACTCGCGCTGTGGCGCAAGGTGGCCGAGACGGTCACGCCGCTGCACCGGCCGCGCCCCGCCCCGGCCGAGGCGGCCTCGCAGCCGCCTGCGACAGCCCCCCTTGCGGCGGCCGTGCCGGAACCGCCGCTGCGCAAGGTGAAGGGCCGCGTTCCGCCGCCCCGGCCCGCGCCGCCGCCGCCCGGCCCTGCACCCCGGCCGCTTCACGCCGCCGGCCAGGGCCTGGACGCGAGCTGGGACCGCAAGCTCGCGCGCGGCGTCGTCGCGCCCGATGTCACGATCGACCTGCACGGCATGAACCTCGACATGGCGCACGGCCGCCTGCTCGACAGCCTGGCCCAGGCCCTGGCGGTGGGTGCGCGCGTCATCCTGCTGGTGGCGGGCAAGCCGCGCCCGCACGGGGACCACGACTTGCGCGGCGAACGGCGCGGCGCAATCCGGGCCAAGCTGCTCGATTGGCTGGCCGCCAGCCCCTATGCCGATCGCATCGCCGCGGTGCGCCCGGCCCAGCCGCGCCATGGTGGATCGGGCGCGGTCTACATCGTGCTGCGCCGCCCTGCGCGACGCTGAACGCGCGACCCGGACAGACCCTTACGCGGCCATACGAGATTGCCGCCTGGCCTGCGACAGCGCACACCGGACCCGCTTCGCGCGCTCCCTGCGCACCCCAATTGCCCGTCGCCGACGCGCGCGCGAAGCACCTTATTCGCGCATAACGGGATATTTCTCGCTTGTTTCGCGTATGCATGCGGCCGTTTCTGACGAAAGGACGCGCCGCGTGCCGACCCTGCTCCTGCTTGCCTGCTCGAACCTGTTCATGACGACGGCCTGGTACTGGCACCTGCGCGGTGGCCCCCATGCGGCAGAAGCACGACCGCTGTGGATGGTGATCGGCATCAGTTGGGGGCTCGCCCTCTTCGAATATTGCCTCGCCGTGCCGGCCAACCGTATCGGCTATGCCCATGGCTGGAGCGCGGGGCAGCTCAAGGTCGCGCAGGAAGCGATCGCGCTCGTCATCTTCGGCGGCTTCATGGTCTTCGTGCTGGGCGAGGCGCTGACCTGGCGGCATCTGGCGGCCTTCGCCTGCCTGATGGGCGCGGTGGCGTTCCTGTTCACCGGTCGCTGACGTCGCCGCTTCGCTGCCGTCACCCTTGCAGGGCGGGGATCTGGACCTACCTGTGGACCAGCGGATTCAGGACGGGTTGCCGACACGATGGCGGGGAAACGAGAAACGGCATGCATGCCCCCGACGCTCCCGGCGGATTGGGGCGCTTTGTTGCAGAACTATCGCTGGTCCCGCAATCTCGTCGGCGAATCCGGCGGCGCTGTCTATCGGCTGCATGACGGGCGAGGCGCCCCTGACGTGTACGTCAAGCATGGCCGAGACGCGGTGGCCGACGCCATTGCGGAAGAGACGAACCGCCTGCTCTGGCTGGCGCAGCATGTTCCCGCGCCGGCCGTCATCCGTTTCACCGCCACGGACGACGAAGCCTGGTTGTTGATGACGGCATTGCCGGGCGAAACCGCTTACCAGGCCCTGACCTCGGGCACAGCCAGCGGCATCGCGATCGTCGACGCATTGGCGGACTTCCTGCAGCGTATTCATGCTATCCCGAGCCACGCCTGTCCGTTCAACAGTGACCACGTCTATCGGCTCGCCCAGGCACGCCATCGAATCGAGGCCGGACTGGTCGACGAGGACGATTTCGACGTTGCGCGGGAGGGCTGGACGGCAGGCATGGTCTGGGACGATCTGCAGCGACATCTTCCTCTCGCGGTCGACCCGGTGGTCACGCACGGAGACTTCTCGCTCGACAATATCCTGATGTCGGATGGTGTGGTGACCGGCTGCATCGATGCGGGCCGTGTTGGCATTGCCGATCGTTATCAGGACCTGGCGATCCTCTGGAACTGCCTCGGGGAATTCGGCGCCGCCCTGCAGGACAGGCTTCTCACCGCCTATGGCCTCATCGAAGTCGACAAGGGCAAACTGGATTTTCATCTGCTGCTGGACGAGCTGTTCTGACGCGAAGCGGTTGAATTCCGGATATCTCGCTGCGACGCCACTTGCCTGCAGGCCTGAGACACCCGGGCTCTTCCTCGTTTCGATGGCAGGTCCGTCCCTGCGCCGAAACGCTGCGAAACCTGTCCGAGCCGCTTAGCCGCCCGCATTCGACCAAGGATTGGCAGCCGACGCTGGCGGCGCGGGCGAGTCGTCGGGCGCGGGCACGAGTTGCCATGCCAGGAACAGGATGCCCGCCGCCCACCACAGTGCGCGCCAGCGGCTGGCGAAGATCGTCGAGAGCCTGGGTCCGAACATGGCGACCATCCTGCCATGCGATGGTTACCCGGTCGTCAACCGCGAAAATTCTCAGGTGTAACTCTAAGTATCACAACCATAAGGGCTTTGCGTCGTTCTCAGGGGGACCGAACCGCATGAGAAGCCCCCATGAACCGCATCATCCCCCGCGCACTTGCCTGCGCCATCGCCCTTGGCCTTGCCCCCCTGGCCATGACCCCAACCACCGCTGCGCCCGCCGCGCCGGACACCGAATCCGGTCGCTTTGCCGCCTGTGACGACGGGCCGCGCGTGACCTGCGTCGTCGATGGCGACACATTCTGGTATCGCGGCACCAAGATCCGCATCGCCGACATCAACGCGCCTGAGGTCAGCCATCCCTCCTGCCCTTACGAGGCGCGACTCGGCGCGGCCGCCACGCGCCGCCTGACGGACCTGCTCAACGCCGGCCGCTTCGCGCTGATGACCGAGGGCCGCGAGACTGACCGCTATGGCCGCGCCCTGCGCATCGTGGTGCGCCGCGGGCAAAGCCTCGGCGCGGTCCTCGAGGCCGAAGGGCTGGCCGAGCACTGGAAGGGTCGGCGCGGCAACTGGTGCGTGTGACCAAATACCGGGCGTGATCATCGCGATCCGGTCTTTTCGCCGTCACACCATCGCCTTATGGGCCGGGGTTCCCACGCCGCCTGCATCATGGTGCATGCCGCGGCGTCGTCCACGAGGTTCCCCCGCCGATGAAGTCCCTTCGCATCCTTGTGCCGCTCGCCGCCAGCCTCGCGCTGGCCGCCTGCGCCGCCCAGCCCCAGCGTCCGTCTTCGGCCGGCCCAGCCCCGATAGCCAACACTGCCCCCGCGCGGACGATCACCGTCGGCATTGCGGCGATCAACGACTTCCACGGCCAGCTCGAGCCCCCGCGCCAGTCGGTCCTGGTCAAGGACGCCACGGGTGCCACCGGACAGATCCCGGCAGGTGGTGCGGCCTGGCTGGCATCGGCCATCGATGCGGTACGCGGGCAATATCCGCTGCACATGACCGTTTCGGCCGGCGACATGATCAGTGCCAGCCAGGTGGCGTCCTCGCTCTATCTCGACGAACCCTCGATCGGCGTGATGAACCGCATCGGCGTCGACTTCAACGCGGTGGGCAATCACGAGTTCGACCGTGGCAAGGACGAACTGCTGCGCATGCAGAACGGCGGTTGCGCGCAATTCACCACGCACAAGCCCTGCCAGCTCGAGCCGTTCACCGGCGCAACCTTCCGCTACCTCGCGGCCAGCACGATCGACCAGGCCGGCCATACGCTGTTTCCCGCGACCGGGATCAAGACCTTGGGCACTGGCGCGGATGCCGTGACCATCGGCGTCATCGGACTGACCACGCGCACCACGCCCACGCTGGTCAGCCCGGCCGGAATCGCCGGCCTGACCTTCGAGGACGAGGCCAAGGCGATCAACGCGGCCATCCCCGGCCTCAAGGCCCAAGGTGCCAATGCTATCGTCGTGCTGATCCACGAGGGCGGCAAGCAGGACGGCCCGCCCGATCCGCAGGGCTGCAACGGCATGTCGGGTGCGATCCTCGACATCATTCCGCGCCTCGATCCCGGCGTCGACCTGATCGTCTCGGGCCACACCCATGCCGCCTATATCTGCGACTTCGCCGCGCGCGATCCGGCGCACCCGCTGCTGCTGACCAGCGCCGGGCTCTATGGCGAGATGGTCACCGACATCGCGCTGGACTTCGATGCCACCACGCACAAGCTGGTCGCGCGCCGCGCACACAACGTGATCGTCCAGTCGGACCCCTACCAGTCGGCCACGCGCTTGGTCACGCAGGACAGCCGCTTCCCGGTGTTCGCCCCGCGCGCCGACATCGCCGCCTATGTGAAGAAGTACGTCGATGCCTCGCTCGCCTTCGCGGCGCGGCCCGTCGGCAAGCTGGCGGGCCCGGCCCTGCGCGGGGAGCCGGGCAAGGTCGCGACGGGCGGCACGCTGGGCAACCTCATCGCGGATTCGCAACTGGCCGCCACGCGCAAGGCCGGTGCGGACATCGCGCTGATGAACCCCTTCGGCATCCGCACCACGCTGGTCCCCGACAAGGACGGCGTCGTCCGCTTCGGCGACATCTATCGCGTCCAGCCGTTCAGCAACGTGCTGTTCACGCAAACGCTCACCGGCGCGCAAGTGAAGGCCGTGCTCGAGCAGGGCCTCGACGACGACGGTCCGTGGCAGGCGCTCGCCCCCTCGGCCAATGTCCGCTACACGATCGACGTAACGAAGCCCGTGGGCAGCCGCGTGACCAGCCTCACGATCGGCGGCCGTCCGGTGGTGCCGGCCAAGGCCTACCGCGTCACCGTCAATCAGTTTCTGGCATTGGGGGGCGATACCTTCACCCAGCTGGCGGGCAAGCCCGATCAGGTGCAAGGGCAGAACGATCTCGACGCCCTGCGGGACTGGATCGCCGCCGTCCCGGTCCGCACCGTTCCGGCCGAGGCGCGGGTGACGATCACCGGCCTCTGACAACGCCGCTTGTCCTTGCAGCGCCATGGCGAGACCCCTAACGCTCCTTGCAGAGAGGAAACGCGATGGCGCTGCTGGACAACCCGAAATTCCGCTGGATCTACGATTGCGGGCGCAAGGGGCTATGCCCGCGCTGCGGCAAGGCCAGCATGTTCGATGGCTGGTTGCGCCTGGCCAAGCGCTGCCCGTCCTGCGGGCTCGACTTCTCGTTCGCTCGCGCGGACGACGGCCCCGCCTTCTTCGCGCTATGCCTCACCGCCTTCCCGCTGACGTTCTTCGCGGTCTGGCTCGAGGTTGCGTACAGCCCGCCCTGGTGGGTTCACTTGGTCACCTCGGTTCCCATCCTCGCCATCGGCTGCCTGGGATCGCTGCGCCCGTTCAAGGGCTGGCTGGTCGCCTCGCAATATGTGAACAAGGCCACCGAGGCGGGCACCGAAGGCCTGTGGGCGAAGATGGAAGGGCGTGACGCGGACATTCCGGGCGGAGACGATACCCGCTAGGACGGAGGCTGCTGGCGGCTCGATCTGCCCGTTGCGGGTTCCCTCCATAATGGAGCCAATTCGCGCCAGCCAGAATGCAGAATGATGCATTCCGTTACGGGTTGTTGCCGTATGACCCCCGCGTCGCGCCCTAGGTGTCGACGAATTTGGGGGACATATGACTATCAAGATCAATGCGTTTGCCATCGTCATGCCGCTGGCATTCGCCACCGTGCCGGCACAGGCTGCGGACGTGCCTGCTGCTGCAACGACCACCACAACGACGACCGTCGCCCCCGCCGCGACCACGTCGATCGTCCTCCCCGCCACGGCATCGGACGTGCTGCGTGCCGGCACGGAGGTCCCGCTCGTCACTGCCGAGGACCTGACCACCAAGGGCAAGGCCCTGCGAGTAGGGCAGCGCGTGCAGATGACCGTGGCTGCCAACGTCGAACAGGGTGGCGTCGTCGTGATTCCCTCGGGCTCGCCCGCGGTCGCTGAGATCACCGAAGTTCGCAACAAGGGCATGTGGGGCAAGTCGGGCTACATCGCCGCGCGTGCCGTTTCCGTCCGCGTGGCTGACCGCAGCATTCGCCTGACCGGCGCTTTCAACGACAAGGGCGTGACCGGCACCGGCGGTGTCGTGGCCGCTGTCGCCTTCGTTCCGGTCGCTGGCTTCTTCACCACCGGCACCAGCGCGCACATTCCGATGGGCGCGGCGGTCAAGGCCTTCCTCGACGAGGACGTCAGCTTCAAGCGCTGATCTTTGGGTCGGCGGGTTCAGCCCTGGCGGTAATCCGCCAGGATTGCGCCCGCCCCCGCCAGTTCCTCCTCGTGGCTGGCCTCGCGCCACGTCTCGGCGAGTGCCTCGGCTTCCCACTGCCGCATCGCCGGGTGAGCGAGGACATGGTCAACCCAGGCCTGCCCGCGCCCGACATCGAGGCCATAAGTCCGCACGCGGAACGCGACCGGGGCATAGAACGCGTCGATCGCGGTGAAGGCCTGGCCCGCAAGCCAAGGACCACCGAATCGATCGAGCCCTTCCTCGAACAGTTCGCGCAGCCGCGCCACGTCGTGGACCAGCGCGGCGCGCATCGGGCGCGGCTGGACCCGCACGCCGACATTCATCGTGCAGTCGTTGCGCAGCGCCGCGAAGCCGCCGTGCATCTCGCACACCGCGCACTGCGCGAACGTCCGCGCCCCGGCCTCCTCGGGCCAGACGCCGGGATGACGCTCCGCCAGGTAAAGCACGATGCCCAGCGAATCCCACACGGCCTGCCCGCCATCCACCAGCGCCGGGACTTGGCCGGTGGGCGAAAAGGCGCGGAATTCTTGATAATTGACGGGCTTGGTGAAGGGCTCGAGGCGGTCGGTGAAGGCGATGCCGAGCGCCTTCATCAGAACCCAGGGCCGCAGAGACCAGCTCGAATAGTTCCGGTTGGCGGTGATCAACGTATAGGCCATCGAACCTGTCCTCCTGTGCGCAGACCAGCGGGGGCCACGGCCACGCCCGGCAACGGCACGTCGTTTTTCGATCGCCCGCCCGCTGCTTTGACGCAGGTCATGGCGCCCCGCGCGCAGAGTGGCAGGATGGCGGCACCGTTGGAAGAAGGACGATCCCCATGCGCTCCATTCTCTGCCCCATCGATGGCACCGCCACCCTCGACGACCGCCTCGAAACCGCCCTCGCTCTCGCCCGTGCCACGGATGGTCACGTGACCGTGCAGATCGCCAATCCGTTTACCGAGATGGCGGTGTGGGAGCCGTTCGGCGGCGCGGCGCTGACCGCCGACGTCATGCAGAAGGCTCGGGCCGACGATCGCGCGCTCGCCGAGCAGATCGATGCACGCCTCGCCCCGCAGGACGTACCCTTCGACGTCGTCACCACCGACGAGGCCCCGATCCCCGCCGCCGGCGCTGCGGCGCGTTTTGCCGACGCGATCGTCACCAGCCCTGCCGATCCCATGATCGAGGAACTGGTGCTGGGCGTACGCAGCCCGGTGCTGGCGGTGCCCAAGGGCGCCCCGCTGGTGGACTTCACCGGTCCGGCGATGATCGCCTGGGACGGCAGCGTCGAGGCCGGACACGCCATGCGCGCGGCACTGCCCCTGTTGCGGCTCGCCTCGGCCGTGCACCTGGTCACCGTCGATGCCGCGCCCGAGGCCTTGCCAGCCTGCGAGGCCGCCGCCTATCTGTCGCGCCACGGGGTGCATGCGCAGACCCATGCCGTGCCGCCCGCCGGCACGATCGCCGCGACCCTGGCCGCGACCGCCGCGCGGCTGCAGGCGCGCGTGATCGTGATGGGCCTGTTCGGGCACAGCCGCCTGCGCGAACTGTTCCTCGGCGGCGTCTCGCGCGCGATGCTCGATCACGCGACGGTGCCACTGCTGCTCGCGCACTGAGGGATCGTGACGGGCAGGCATCGCGCGCGGCGAGAGAGCAGCATTGCCGCGCGCCATGGCTGTGGCATGATGCCGGTTAAGGGCGGCACAGATGCGGCCGTCCGTCGCTGGAGATAACCGCCAATGCTGCCCCTCCCCAACCGCCGCATGCTCGTTCCCTGCCTCGCCCTGCTTGCCTCTGGCGCCCTTCTCGCCACCGGCGCCGTGGCCGCTGCACCCGCCTCCCCCGCCAAGCTGGCGGCGGCCGCCACCATCGCAGTTGCCGACCCCGCACGCAGCGCCGCCAACCGTGCGCTCGACGAAAGCCGCATGCCCGCCCAGGTCCTGGCATTCGCCGGCTTCAAGCCGGGGCAGGTCGTGGCCGACTGGGGCGCCGGCGGCGGCTATTATTCCGAACTGATCGCCGACATGGTCGGCCCGAAGGGCAAGGTCCTGGCACTGGCCGATCCGGCCTATCTCAAGCCCGGCACGCTCGATGCCGTCGCCAAGGCCCATCCCAATGTCGAGATGGTCGTCAAGCCTTCGGCCGAGCAGATGCTGGCGCCGCGCAGCGTTGATGCGATCTTCTCGCACCTCGAATTCCACGATCTCTACCTGCCCGCAGAAAAGGGCGGCACCGAACCAGGGCGCCCGATCGCGCAGACCCTCGCTAACTGGTTCGCGGCGGTGCGGCCCGGTGGCACCGTGGTGATCGTTGATCACGTCGGCCTTGCGGGCAAGCCGGCGGTCGTCGCGGGGACGCTGCACCGGATCGACCCGGCGCAAGTGAAGGCCGACATGAAGGCCGCAGGCTTCGTGTTCGACGGGGAAAGCCCATTGCTGCAGCGCAGCGAGGACGATCACACTGCAATCGTTTTTGCCCCGGGCTTGCGCGGAAAGACCGACCGGTTCGCGCTCAAGTTCCGCCGACCCGCCTGAGGGATCGACTACAGTTGCAGTAAACGCAATTATGATTTCGCGTTTCGCATTTGCACAAAGTTACCGATCACGACATAAAGAACCTGCCTTTCAGGCATCCTCTCCCAAACTTTCAAAAGGCCTGGCCGGCAACGGTCGGGCCCTTTTTTTGCCCGGTTGTCAGGGACTTGATTCTGACGCCCTCGTGCCCTCGGGCCGCTTTCCCGACGTGTGAGAACCTTCGCGCGCCAGCGGCGTTTGAAAACCCGGGCCTGCCATCCTAGCTAGGCCGTACCGGGCAGTTCCGCCCCCAACAGCGAAATGGGCAATGGCAGAGGCACCAACACTGGGCGATCAACGCACCGTCCGCCTGCAGGTCGCGAGTTCGCGGCAGGAGGAATCCGGCCACGGCATCGCGCGGATCAGCCGTGCGGTCATGGGGGCCCTCGGCGTGACCGAGGGCGACGTGATCGAGATCATCGGCAAGCGCAACACCCCGGCCCGCGCGGTCCTGCCCTATCCGGAGGACGAGGGCCTCGAGCTGATCCGTCTCGACGGCCTGCAGCGCGCCAATGCCGACGTCGGCTCGGGCGATCATGTCGAGGTGCGCCGGGTCGAGTCGCGCCCCGCACAGCGCGTGGTCTTTGCACCCGCGCAACGTGACCTGCGCCTTCAGGGCCCGGCCGCCGCGCTCAAGCGCAATTTCGCCGGCCGCCCGCTGGTGACGGGCGATCTCGTCGCGACCGCGGGGCAGCAGCAGGTCAACCGCGGCGACATGCCCCCGCAGCTGCGCCAGATGCTCAATGCGCCGGCCTTCGCGCTGACGCAGATCCGCCTGACCGTCGTCTCGACCGTGCCCAAGGGCGTGGTCCACATCGACGAGAACACCGAAGTCGAACTGCGCGCCGAATACGAGGAACCGCGCAGTGGCCGTGCCGATGTCAATTACGACGACGTCGGCGGCATGGGCGACACCATCCGCCAGCTGCGCGAGATGGTCGAGCTGCCCTTGCGCTACCCCGAACTGTTCACCCGCCTTGGCGTCGATCCGCCCAAGGGGGTCTTGCTGCATGGCCCGCCGGGCACCGGCAAGACGCGCCTCGCGCGCGCCGTGGCCAATGAAAGCGATGCCAGCTTTTACACCATCAACGGGCCCGAGATCATGGGCTCCGCCTATGGCGAGAGCGAAAAGCGCCTGCGCGAAGTGTTCGAGGAGGCGACCGCCAACGCGCCCTCGATCATCTTCATCGACGAGATCGACTCGATCGCGCCCAAGCGCAGCCAGGTCACCGGCGAGGCGGAAAAGCGCCTCGTCGCGCAGCTCCTCACGCTGATGGACGGCCTCCACGGCCGCTCCAACCTGGTCGTGATCGCCGCGACCAACCGGCCCGATGCGCTCGACGAGGCGCTGCGCCGTCCCGGCCGCTTCGACCGCGAGATCGTCGTGGGCGTGCCCGACGAGGCCGGCCGCCGCGAGATCATCGGCATCCACACCCGCGGCATGCCGCTGGCAGAGGACGTCGACCTCAGGGAACTGGCCCGCACCACGCACGGCTTCGTCGGCGCCGACCTTGCCGCCCTCGGCCGCGAGGCGGCGATCGAGGCGGTGCGGCGGATCATGCCGCGGCTCGACTTCGAGCGGCAGACGATCCCGCCCGAGGTGCTCGACAGCCTGCGCGTGGAGCGTGACGACTTCCTCGAGGCGCTCAAGCGCGTGCAGCCTTCGGCGATGCGCGAGGTGATGGTCCAGGCGCCGACGACCAGCTGGGACGATGTCGGCGGGCTCGACGAGGCGCAGGAAAAACTGCGCGAAGGCGTCGAGTTGCCGCTGAAGTCGCCCGAGGCGTTCCATCGCCTCGGCATCCGGCCGGCCAAGGGCTTCCTGCTCTATGGCCCGCCGGGCACAGGCAAGACCCTGCTGGCCAAGGCCGTGGCGAAGGAGGCCGAGGCCAACTTCATCGCGATCAAGTCGTCGGACCTGCTCAGCAAGTGGTACGGCGAGAGCGAACAGCAGATCGCCCGGCTGTTTGCGCGCGCGCGTCAGGTTGCGCCTTGCGTCATCTTCATCGACGAGATCGACAGCCTCGTGCCCGCGCGTGGCACGGGGGTCGGCGAGCCGCAGGTGACGGCACGCGTGGTCAACACGATCCTGGCCGAGATGGACGGGCTGGAGGAACTCCAGTCGGTGGTGCTGATCGGCGCGACCAACCGGCCCAACCTCGTCGATCCCGCATTGCTGCGGCCGGGCCGGTTCGACGAGCTGGTCTATGTCGGCACGCCGAGCGAGGCAGGCCGCGTGCACATCCTCAAGATCCACACCGGATCGATGCCGCTGGCCGCGGACGTCGATCTTGCCGAGGTGGCGCGTGAAACCGCGCGCTTCACCGGCGCCGATCTCGAGGACGTGGTGCGCCGGGCGGGCCTCAACGCCATTCGCCGCGCGGGCGGCAGCGTGCAGTCGGTGAACAAGGCGGACTTCGCCGCTGCGCTCGAGGATTCGCGCGCGACGGTGACCGAGGAAATGGAAGCCGAATATGGCCGGATGAAGGGCGAGCTCAAGAAGCGCGCCGTCGAACCCAGCCCGACGATCGGCTTCCTCGCCCCGGGCATGGTACAGTCCACCCGCGAGTCGAAGCACTGAAGGACCGGGCGGCTTCCCTTAGAGCGTGATGACGTTTCGATGAAACGCCATCACGCTCTAGATATTTGTGCTCGTGCGATTTTTGACAAAAACCGGTTCTCACTTTTCGTCATCGCACTTGAGCGGAGGCCGCCCGTCCAGCCTATGCGCATCAAGCGCCGTAGTTGGTCCCGTCGGACAGGCCGGCTTCTTCGAAGCCCGCCTTGCGCAGCCGGCAGCTGTCGCATTCGCCGCAAGCGCGGCCGTCGGGCAGCGGGTCGTAACACGACCAGCTTTCGCCCGTATTCAGCCCCAGGCGGACCGCTTCCTGCGCGATCTCGGACTTGCGCAAGTGCTGCAGCGGCGCATGGACCTTGACCGTGCCACCTTCGCTGCCGACCTTGGTCGCAACGCGTGCCAGGTCCTGGAAGCCGCCGATGAATTCAGGCCGGCAATCGGGATAGCCGGAATAGTCGAGCGCATTGACGCCGATGAACAGGTTGCTGGACCCGGCAGCCTCGGCCCATGCCAGCGCCAGCGACAGGAACACGAGGTTGCGCGCCGGCACGTAGGTCACCGGGATGTCGTCGCCCACGCCCGTCTTGGGTACGTCGATCGCGTCGGTCAGGGCCGAGCCGCCGAACTGGCGCAAGTCGAGCGGCAGGATGACGTGGCGTTCAACGCCGAGGCGCTGGGCGATCACCCGCGCGGCGTCGAGCTCGACCCGATGGCGCTGGTTGTAGTCGATGGTGAGGGCGAGCACGCGAAAGCCCTGCTCCTGCGCGAGCGCGGCGCAGACCATCGAATCGAGGCCGCCGGACAGGAGCACGACAGCCAGGGGAAGTTCGGAAGAGTCGGTCATGGCCTTGCGCTAGGCTTGCCGGTCAACGCGGGCAAGCCCCCTGCCGGCGGGCCTCTCCGGCAAACGCGAAGGGCAACCCTTGCGCGATGCCCTGCGTCTCGATCTGGACGAGTTCCTCGTTTTCGAAACGGATGCGGGTCATGCCCGAGCCTGCCGGCCCGCAGCTGTAGCTCACCTGGATTCCCGCGTCGCCGTCCTGCACCACGACCTGGCGGCAGGGAATTCCGCGATGGCGCAACTGGATCAGCGCGCGCCCCTGTTCGAGGCACAGCCGCAAATCCTCGTCACCCGCCTCGCGCGTGCGCACGACCCACTGCCCCGGCGTGATGCGATCGAGCATGGCCAGCGGCTTCTGCGCGCCCGCCGGTGTCGCCACGAAAAAGGCTGCCGCCGCCAGCCCTGCGGCGAGGGCGCGGCGCCCGATTTTGTTCACCATGCAATCCCCCCTTCCCACGCAGTGACCTACCGAATCGGTATAAACCCGTGCTGCGGCCGAATTAAGACGTCCCTGCGCATGGGGATGCAATGGCGGGGGCGGCGCGTGATGGCCACGCCGCCCCGCCTGCCGCGTCATTCGAAGCGGATCGGGAACAGGCGCGAGCAGAACGCGCAGTCGACGACGATCTCGCCATCCTCGTTTTCCATTTCCGCGCGCTCGGCCTCACCGAATCGCGCAAGGATGTCACGGTAATAGTCGCTGGTGCAGCGGCAACCACGGGTTAGCACCGGCCCCTTGGTGACGCGCACTTCGTCCTCTTCGTGGAACAGACGCCACACCAGTGCCTCGAGGCTGAGCTCGGGATCGGTCAGTTCGTCGGCGCGCAGGCTGCCGGCAAGCGCCGCCACATGCTCCCACTCGGGATGATCGAGCCGGGCATGGAGGCGTTCGCGCCCTTCCTCGCCATCGGGCAGGTGCTGCACCACCATGCCGCCCGCCACGCACTGTCCGCTCTCGGTGTGCACGCCCACGCGGATCAGCGTCGGCACCTGCTCGGACTGGAAGAAATAGCTCTCGCACGCGCGCGCGAGGCTTTCGCCTTCGAGCGGGACGATGCCCTGATACCGCTGGTCCGTCGCCGCGAGGTCGAAAGTGATGGCGAGGTAACCGTCGCCGAACAGCGCATGCAGCGAGGGATGCGGCCCCAGTTCGTCCAGCCGCGCGCGATCGTGCCGGACATAGCCGCGCACCTCGCCATCGCGGTAATCGCAGGCAAGCAGATCGACCACGCCGCCCTGGGTCTGGGCCTGCAGCGTCAACTGGCCCTGGTCGTCCTTGAGCAGGGCACCCAGCAGCGCGGTCAGGACCAGCGCCTCGGCCAGAAGATTGCGGATCGGCGCGGGATAGGCATGTGCCGAGAGCACCGTGTCGAGCGTCGGGCCAAGGCGCACCAGGCGCCCACGGGCATCGCGCCCGGGCACGGTGAATTGCAGGATCTGGTCGAAACCGGTTTCAACGAATTCGGTCATGGGATCTTTCGGTTCGCGTCTTCATGCGCCGATATGGGCATCGGGGCGGGATTTTGCCAGCCCGCCCCGATCCCGGCGCCCAGTCGCGAACCTGATGCGCGCCGCGTTCAGATCTGGCCGAACACCCAGCGCAGCACCGACTTCTGCGCGTGAATGCGGTTTTCGGCCTCATCCCACACAACCGAGCGCGGGCCGTCGATCACCGCGTCGGTGACTTCCTCGTTGCGGTGCGCGGGCAGGCAGTGGAGGAACAGCGCGTCGCCCTTGGCCTTGGCCATCAGCGCCTCGTCGACCTGGTACGGCGCCATTGCCACCAGCTTGGCCTCGGCATGGGCCTGGCCCATCGAAATCCAGGTATCGGTGACGACCACATCGGCGCCAGCGACGGCCTGCGCGGCATCGCGATGGAGCGTCACGTTCGCCCCGCCGGCCTTGGCCCGTGCGACGAAGTCGGCATCGGATTCATAGCCCTCTGGCACGCCGATGCGCACGTTGAACTTCATCAGCCCGGCCGCCTCGACGATCGAGTTGAGCACGTTGTTGCCATCGCCGAGCCACGCCACTTCGAGCCCCGGCAGTGCTTTGCCATGTTCGATCACGGTGAGCAGGTCGGCCATGATCTGGCAGGGATGCGACATGTCGGTGAGGCCATTGATGACCGGCACCGTCGCGAAATGCGCCAGTTCCTCGACCTTGGCATGGTCGTCGGTGCGCAGCATGATCGCATCGACCATGCGGCTGAGCACGCGCGCGGTGTCGGCAATCGTCTCGCCGCGGCCAAGCTGCGAGGTGCCTGCATCGAGGATCAGCGCCGAACCGCCCAGCTGGCGCATCGCCATGTCGAACGAGACGCGCGTACGGGTCGAGTTCTTCTCGAACACCATGGCCAGCACATGCCCGGCCAGCGGTGCATCGGCATCGACGCGGCCCTTGGGCCAGGCCTTGCGGGCGGTCTTGCGATCGAGCGCATCGGCCAGCATCGCGGCGAGGGCATCCCCGCCGGCGTCGGCCAGGTTCAGGAAATGCCGGATCGTGGTTTCAGTCATTGCAGGTGCGCTCCTCACGCAGCCGGGGCATAGCTCGCGGCCGCAGCCGAGAGCTTGTCCATGAATTCGTCGATGTGGCTGTCGTCGATGACGAGCGGCGGCAGGATGCGGAAGGTCATGTCGCCGGCCGAGACCGTCAGCAGCTGGTGATTGTCGCGCATATGCGCCACGAACGGGCGCGGCTCGATGCGGCACTTGACGCCGAGCATCAGCCCGCGTCCGCGCACCAGTTCGAACAGATCGGGATAATTGCCGATGAACTGCTCGAGGCGCGTGCGCAGCCGGTCACCGGTGGCGCGGACCTGCGCGAGGAATTCCGGGTTGGCGACGACATCGAGCACGGCATTGCCTGCGGCCATCGCCAGCGGATTGCCGCCATAAGTACTGCCGTGCGTGCCGAACACCATGCCGCGCGCGGCGTGTTCGGTCGCAAGGCAGGCGCCGAGCGGGAAGCCGCCACCGATGCCCTTGGCCACGGCCATGATGTCGGGCGTGACGCCGTATTGCTCGTAGGCGAACATCGTGCCGCTGCGCGCGACGCCGCACTGCACTTCGTCGAAGATCAGCATCAGGCCGTGCTCGTCGCACAGCGCGCGCAGACCCTTGATGAAGGCCTCGTCGCCCTCGCGGATGCCGCCCTCGCCCTGGATCGGTTCGACCAGGATGCCCGCGGTCTTGGGGCCGACCAGCGCGCGCGCGGCATCGAGGTCGTTGAAGTCGACATAGTGGAAGCCGGGCAGCAGGGGCATGAAGCCCTTGTGCATCTTCTCCTGGTCCGACGCACTGATCGTGGCCATCGTGCGGCCGTGGAACGCGTTGCGGAAGGTGATGATCTCGAACCGTTCCGGACTTTCACCATGATACTGGTGATGCGCACGCGCGGTCTTGATCGCGCATTCGACCGCCTCGGCACCCGAATTGGTGAAGAACACGGTGTCGGCAAAGGTCAGGTCGACCAGCCGCTGCGCCAGCGTCTCGCCTTGCGGGCTGCCATAGAGGTTGGAGACATGCATGAGCGTCTCGACCTGCTTCTGCAGCGCGCCGATCAGGTGCGGGTGCGAGTGCCCCAGCAGATTGACCGCGATGCCGCTGGCGAAATCGAGGTATCGCGTGCCGTCCTCGCCGATCAGGTGGCAATGTTCGCCGCGCACCGGTCGCACGCCGCACCGGGGGTAGACGGGCATGAGCGGGGTGATGGACATGAGACAGCTCCTGTTGTCGAGAATCGGCAAAAACGGGGAATAGAGAGGCCGCAACGACAAATGGCGGCCCGAGCGGACCGCCATTTGCACGCGTATGTCTGGTTGCAGGCCCCCGGGGCGAACGCGCCCGGGGATCATGCGGCCGGGATCAGTCCTGGCGCGGCACCAGGTTGACCGCCGAGTGCTTGCCTCGTCGATCGACCTCGAGGTCGAACTCGAGCTTGTCGCCCTCGTTCAGCTCGCGCATGCCCGAACGCTCGACAGCACTGATGTGCACGAACGCGTCGGGCTGGCCGTCGTCACGCGTGATGAAGCCGAAGCCCTTCATCGCGTTGAAGAACTTGACCGTTCCGGTGGCCTTTTCGCCGGTCAGCTGGCGCTGCGGGGCAGCGGGCTTGGCCGCCACGGGGATGACGTCACCGACGACCTGAAGGTCGGCAGCCGAAATCTTCCCGCCGCGATCGACGAGGTTGAATTCCAGGGTCTGGCCCTCGGCCAGGCCTTCGAGGCCGGCACGCTCGACCGCGCTGATGTGCACGAACACGTCTTCGCCGCCGTCTTCACGCTGGATGAAGCCGAAGCCCTTCTGGCCGTTGAAGAACTTGACGACACCCTTGCCGGTGCCGACGACCTGTGCGGGCATGCCGCCACCACGGGGGCCGCCGAAGCCGCCACCACCGCCGCGCGGAGCACCACCGCCGAAGCCGCCGCGATCGCCGCCGCCGAAGCCGCCACGGTCACCGCCGCCGAAGCCACCGCCGCTACGACCACCGCCGAAACCGCCGCGGTCACCGCCGCCGAAGCCACCACGATCGAAGCCGCCGCCGAAGCCGCCGCCACCACCGCCGCCGTAAGGATCGAAACCGTCGTCGCCGAAACCGTCGCGCTTGTCGCGTCCGCGACCACGCCGCCCTCTGTCAAAACCCATAAAACCCGATAAACCTTACAATCCGCCCAAATTTCCTGTCGCCCCTGGCCGGACGCGGAGACCAGAAACGCTACAAGGAACACGCCGGGTTGTTGGGCCGGCCCTCTCCATTGCGCGAAAGACTATAACGGAGAAAAAGCCGATGCGCGAACGGAATCGACCGAAATCGCGCAATTCATTGCCCGACGCGCGATGTAGCCATAATTTGTGACAAATAGGCCGCGTTTCTTCGCTGATCGCGCCTTGCCCGCACATGAACGATCCGGCAGAAGCGCGGTCATGGACCACATCATCGCGCTCGTCTCCGACCCACAGGCCTGGGCGGCCTTCGTGACCCTGGTTCTCCTCGAGATCGTGCTGGGAATCGACAATCTGGTGTTCATCGCCATTCTGTCGAACAAGCTGCCCGCACACCAGCAAACCCGCGCCCGCCGCATCGGCCTGGCGCTGGCGCTCGTCTTGCGGCTCGCGCTGCTTTCGCTGATCGGCTGGATCGTGACGCTGCAGGCGCCGCTGTTCGATCTGGGGCTGTCCGGCGCGCCCGGCCCCCATGGCGAACCCAGCTTCGAGACCGCGTTCTCGGGCCGGGATCTCATTCTCGTGGCGGGCGGCCTGTTCCTGCTGTGGAAGGCGACTCGCGAGATCCACCACACCATCGACCCAGCAGGCGATGAGGCCGGCGGTCATTCCGGAACCGCCAAGGGCACGTCGGCGGGCCAGGTCGTGGCCGCCAACTTCGGCGCGACGATCGCCCAGATCATCGCGCTCGACCTCGTGTTCTCGATCGATTCGATTCTCACCGCGGTCGGCATGACCGACCAGGTGCCGATCATGATCGCGGCGGTCATCACCACCGTGTCGCTGATGATGATCGCGGCCGATCCGCTCGCCCGCTTCATCGAGCGCAACCCGACGCTGGTGATGCTCGCGCTGGCCTTCCTGGTGATGATCGGGCTGGTCCTGCTTGCCGACGGGTTTGGCGTGCACATCCCCAAGGGCTATATCTATGCCGCGATGGGCTTCTCGATCTTCGTCGAGCTGCTCAACATCGTCAGCCGGCGCCGCCGCGAGGCGGCTGCCCGGAATCATCATTGAACGCCTTAACACCGAACGCCCCGGCACCGAGCGCCGGCTCACCGGCCCGAAAGGTTTGATTATGTCCGAGTTCCGCCAGATCGACCCGCGCTTCCTCGCCAGCCCGCAGATCACGGTGGACGACGTCGCCGAGGCCAAGGCGCTGGGCGTGACGCTGATCGTCAACAACCGCCCCGAAGGCGAATCGGACGACCAGACGCCCGGCGACGCGATCGCCGCTGCGGCCGAGGCTGCGGGCATCGCCTATCTCGCGATCCCGGTTACCCATGCCGGGTTCTCGATGCCGCAAGTGACGGCACTGCAGCAGGCGCTGACCCAGGCCGGCGAAGGCCCGGTGCTGGCCTATTGCCGCTCGGGCACCCGCTCGACGCTGCTCTGGGCGCTGGCCCAGGCCTCGACCGGGGCTAACCCCTACGAAATCGCCGCCAAGGCCGCGCAGGCCGGCTACGACGTCTCGCCGATTCGCGCGCAAGTCGACATCCTCAGCGCACGCGCCGCGAGCTGATGCCGCAGGGCGCGCGCGTTAACCCCGGCGCGGCGCCCTGTCCCAACAAGGTACGGTTCGACCGAAGCCGTTGCGTCGCGTAACGGAACCCGCCAAGGCGGCCGTACCTTACGCGCGCGCGTCCCATGGCGCCCGACAGAACCGGAACCAGCCCCCATGACCGCACTCTCCCGTATCGCCTCCGTCCGGGTCCGGCCGATGGGTCGCATGATCGCGCTGGCTGCGGCACTGGCCCTGCCCTGCCATGCGCTCGCCGCATCGACGCCGGTGGGGATCGACGCGCTCAAGGTCTACAACCTCGTCGTCCTGGGCGACCTGACTTCGTCGTCGGAAGTCGAAGGGCGCACCTTCGTGGGCGGCAACCTTACGGGCAATTCGTCGAACTACCAGATCGCGGCGCTGCCGGCGTCGAGCTATACCGGCGCAGGGCTGGTCGTGGTCGGCGACGTCACCGGCGGGATCAAGAACCTCAACAACGGGGCCGGCGCGGTGGTCGGCGGCAGCGTGGCGAGCGGGTTCAACCTCAACGGGTCACCGCAGACGGTGCAGGTCGGCGGGACGATCAGCAACACCAACGTCAATTCGAACACGGTGCAGTCGAACCTGGGCACCACCAACCCGTCGTTCGTCGCCAATCTTCAGCAGGACGGCAGCCTGATGAAGACCAGCATGAACGAGCTGTCGTACCAGCTGTCGCAGCAGGCGCCCAACAGCACGATCGCGATCAGCGGCAATCGCGGCACCTTCACTGCCCAGCCCGATGCGAACGGCGTGGCCGTGTTCAACATCACCGCCGCAAACCTCAATGCGATCGGCGAGATCCAGTTCAACACCAACGGCGCGGATACCGTCATCGTCAATGTCTCCGGCCCCAACGTGGTGCTGAACGACAACTTCCTCGGTGGTACGGCCAATCTTGGGCAGAAAGTCATCTGGAACTTCCCCGAGGCGACCGACCTGACGCTGACGACCGCGTGGGGCGGATCGGTGCTGGCGCCCAAGGCGGCGGCGCACACCTACAACTATATCCAGGGTTCGGCGGTGTTCGGCAGCCTGACCCAGGACGGCGAGATGCACATCGGCACCTATGCCGGCGGCTATACGGTTCCGACCGATCCTGCAGTTCCGCCATCGAGTTCGGGTGGCAGCACATCGGGCGGCAGCAGCGGCGGCACCGCAGTGCCCGAACCCGGCATGCTGCTGCTTCTCGCGATCGGCCTTGGCGGCCTGATGCTTGGCCGCAAGCGCCGGCCTGCCCAAGCCTGAGGACGGTCAAAGCCTGACCGGCGCGCGGGGCCGCGCGATCAGGTCAGGATGTGGCCGGTGCGGTCGCGCTTGGTGGCGAGGTAGCGGACATTGTGCGGGTTGGGCGGCAGCTGGTGCGCGACCCGCTCGACCACGTCGATCCCCAGTTCCTGCAACGCGGCGACCTTGGCCGGGTTGTTGGTCATCAGCCGGATCTGCCGCGCCCCGATCAGGTCGAGCATGCGCGCGGCAACGGGAAAGTCGCGTGCCTCGCTGGGCAGGCCCAGCCGCTCGTTGGCGTCGACCGTGTCGAACCCCTGGTCCTGCAACTGGTAGGCGCGCAGCTTGTTGATGAGGCCGATCCCGCGCCCTTCCTGCCGCAGGTAGAGCAGCACACCCCAGCCGCCGGTCCGGGTTTCCTCGGCCATGCGCGCCAGCGCGGCCTGGAGTTGCGGGCCGCAATCGCACTTGAGACTGCCGAGGATGTCGCCAGTCAGGCACTCGCTGTGCAGGCGCACGAGCGGCGCCACGGCGTTGTCCTGCTGGCCGATGACCAGGGCGACATGCTCGCGCAAGTCATCGCGCGCGCGGAAGGCGATGATCTCGGCCTCCTCGCACGCCTCGACCGGCAGCCGCGCCCGCGCCTGGACCGTGAGGTTGAGCGGGTCCTTGAACGCCGCCAAATCCTGCGCCGAGACGCTCTCGGCCACTTCGACGCCGCTCGCGACGAGGAACGCGGGCAGGATGCCGGCAAGGCGCGCCAGCTCCATCGCCGCGCGCGCGGCCTCGTCCGCCTCGATCGGGTCGGCCCGATAGGGGCCGCTCATCGGGCTGGCCAGATCGCGCGCCGGGTCAGCCAGATCGCGCGCGCGCGACAGGCTGAACGGATCGGCGCCATGGATCAGCACCGGCGCCTCGGGCACCGCTGCCTCGCGCTGGTTGGCGAGCTTGAGCGTGGCTGCGCGCGCCGCCGAAACCAGCATCTGCGCGGCATAGACGCCGGGCTGGGTGAAGGCAGTCTCGGCCGGCAACAGGTCGTAGCCGCCGCCCTCGTCGGTGACGCGGATCGCCCAGCCGTGGCGCAAGGCATCGAGCGCGCGCGACACGCGGCGCGTGGCGGCCGCCGGCGTCGTCACAGGTCGAACTCGGAGATCAGCGGGATGTGGTCGGACGGCTGGTCCCAGCGCCGCGTTTCCTCGACGAAGCGATGCCCGGTCGACTGTGCGGCCAGCTCGGGCGAGGCCCACATGTGGTCGAGCCGCCGCCCCTGGTCCTTCTGCCGCCAGTACGAGCGATAGGACCACCAGGAATAGTTGCGCTCGGGCGCGGGCAGGTGCTTGCGCCCGAGGTCGACCCAGCCATGCGCGTCGGCGAAGCGCTGCAACGTATCGACTTCGACCGGGGTGTGGCTGACGACCTTGAGCAGCGCTTTGTGATCGTAGACGTCCTCGGGCAGCGGCGCGATGTTGAAGTCGCCGACGATCAGCGTCGGGCGGTCGATCGCCTCGGCCCAGCGGGTCATCCGCTCGAGAAAGTCGAGCTTCTGCCCGAACTTGGGATTGACCTCGCGGTCGGCGACATCGCCCCCCGCGGGGATGTAGACGTTCTCGAGGATCATGCCCTGGCCCGGCCCGAGCAATTCGACGCCGATGTGGCGTGCCTCGCCGTTGTCCTGCCAGTCGTGACGGCTGAAGTCGCGGAAGGGTATGCGGCTGACCGTGGCGACGCCGTGATAGCCCTTCTGCCCATGGATCGCGCGGTGGGTATAGCCCAGTTCCTCGAACACCTCGTGCGGGAAGAGGTGCTCGGCCACCTTGATCTCCTGCAGGCACAGCACGTCGGGCGCTTCCTGCTGGAGGAAACGCGTCACCTGATCGGCGCGCAAGCGGACGGAATTGATGTTCCAGGTGGCGATCGAAACCATGCCGGTGCTTTAGGGGGCGCACTCCGGGGCGGCAAGGCTGTACCGATGGTCGCTGGGCGGGTAGAGCCGTCGCCATTCACTTCGAGGGAGCATCACTTGGCCCGGCGCCTTACGCTGTACATCGTCATCGCCATGATCCTGGGCATCGCCACCGGCTATGCGCTGAACCGTGCCCTGCCGGCCGGCAGCACGACGCTGGCGACCACCGCGGAAACGCTCAAGCTGCTGCCCGATGTGTTCCTGCGGCTGATCAAGATGATCATCGCGCCGCTGATCCTCGCCACGCTGGTTTCGGGCATCGCCGGCATGGGCGACAGCAAGGCGCTTGGGCGCATCGGCGGACGCGCGCTGGGCTGGTTCATCACCGCCAGCCTGATCTCGATCAGCCTTGGCTTGCTGCTGGTCAACCTGTTCCGCCCTGGCGCGGGCTTGCGCTTCGATGCCGCCACCAAGGTCGGCGATCTCGATACCGCCGATTTCACTGTGCACCATTTCGTGCTGCAGATCGTGCCGACCAGCCTGCTCGACGCGATGGCCCAGAACAACGTGCTGCAGATCCTCGTCTTCTCATTGTTCGCGGGGCTCGCGCTCTCGGCACTGGGCGAGAAGGGCGCGCCGCTTGTGCGCGCCAGCGAGGCTTTGGCCAGCCTGATGCTGACGATGACCGACTACGTGATGAAGGCCGCGCCCTTCGCCGTGTTCGGCGCGCTGGCCGCGGTGGTCGCGACCAAGGGCCTCGGCATCATCGTCACCTACGGCGTGTTCGTCTCGGAATTCTATTTCGCGCTGCTGGTCCTATGGGGCCTGCTGTTCGGGATGGGCGCCCTGTTCCTGGGCAAGCGCATCATCATGCTGGCGCGCTACATCCGCGAGCCGATCCTGCTGGCCTTCTCCACCGCCAGCTCGGAAAGCGCGCTGCCGCGCCTGTTCGAGCAGCTCGACCGCTTCGGCGTGCCGCGCCGCATCTCGGGCTTCGTGCTGCCGCTGGGCTATTCGTTCAACCTCGACGGCTCGATGATGTACACCAGCTTCGCGACGATGTTCATCGCGCAGGCCTACAACATCCATCTCTCGATCGGGCAGCAGATCGCCATGCTGCTGACGCTGATGGTGACCTCCAAGGGGATCGCCGGCGTGCCGCGCGCCAGCCTCGTGGTGATCGCCGCGACGCTCACGCAATTCGGTCTCCCGGTCGAGGGCATCGCGCTGCTGCTGGGCGTCGACACCTTCCTCGACATGGGCCGCACCGCCACCAACGTGGTGGGCAATGCCATCGCCACCTCGGTCATCACCCGCTGGGAAGGCATGCTGCAGGTGCCGATGGACCCCGACGCGCCCGAGCCGGTGCCGCCGCACGACACGCCCGAGCACGGCCGCCGCGGGCTTCACCTCGACGAGAGCGCGTGAAAATCTAGATTCGGGCCATCAACCCCGTCATCCCGGGCGAAGACCCGGGGTCCCGCTTTGCAAGGGACAAGCGACGCCGGCATCCGCGCGAGGAACAAGCGGGACCCCGGGTCTTCGCCCGGGGTGACGGACTGGCTGCTCTGGGTGCCAAGCAATCGCCCCAGCCGACCTGCTACTTCGCCAGTGTCACCGGCTGGAACTGCCCGAGGCCGCACGAGCCGCGCGGGCCGGCCCCGCCGCCGCCGGTCTGCAGCACGGTGATGATGTCGACGTTGCACAGCTGCGATTGCGAGGTCGCGTAACCGAAGGTCCGCTCGAACCCGAGGCTGTTGCAGCGCAGCGGCAGGCTGTTGCGGTACCACTGCCGGCCGAGGCGGAAATCGATCGTCCAGTCGTCGCGCACGCGGCTTTCGCTGATCTGCGCGATCGGGATGCAGTTGCGCGCCGGCCCGGCGGGCGTTGCCGCCGGAGTCTTGGGCGAGTGGCCGTCAAGGCCCGCGGTGCGGGGACCGGAGGCCGCGCTGCCGGCGGGCGTGCAGCCTGCGAGCAGGCCGGAAATAATCGTGCCGGCGAGCAGTGCGCAGGCAAGGACGGCGGGACGCGAGGCACGGATCATGACGGCTCTCCTTCCGGTCGGGCTGCCGGCTTGCCCGCCTGGCTCCTGGCGCGTGCGTCACCCTTGCGTGATGTCGCCCGCGTTTTCGGAGTCGTGGCCGGCTTGGCGCCCTTTTCCAGCACCTTACCCTTGAAGCCGCACAAGTCCACCACGGTACAGCGCCAGCATTCGGGCGTTCGCGCCTTGCAGACATAGCGGCCGTGCAGGATCAGCCAGTGATGCGCCCCCAGCCGGAACGGGGCCGGCACCTTCTTGTCGAGCTGCGCCTCGACCGCCTCGGGGGTCTTGCCCTTGGCAAGGCCGGTGCGATTGCCGACGCGGAAGATATGCGTGTCGACCGCGAAGGTCTCCATCCCGAACGCGGTGTTGAGCACGACGTTGGCGGTCTTGCGGCCAACGCCGGGCAGCGCGGTCAGCGCATCGCGATCGGCCGGCACCTCGCCGCCATGGTCGCGCACGAGCATCTCGGACAGGGCGATGACGTTCTTCGCCTTGGTGTTGAACAGCCCGATCGACTTGATGTGTTCCTTCAGGGCCTCCTCGCCCAGCGCGACCATCTGCGCAGGGGTGGTGACTTGCGCGAACAGGCGCTTGGTCGCCTTGTTGACGCCGACGTCGGTGGCCTGCGCCGAGATCGTCACCGCGACGAGCAACTGGTAGGTATTGCCGAAGGCCAGCTCGGTCTCGGGCGCGGGGTTCGCTTCGGCGAGGCGCCGGAAGAACTCGAAGATGTGGTCCTTCTTCAAGGCGCTCAGCCTTCGAGCCCGAGGACCTGCGGCATCGTATAGCGCCCCGGCACCCGGCCCTGGAGCCAGGTGGCGGCGCGGATCGCCCCCTTGGCGAAGATCGCGCGGTTCTCGGCCATGTGCGACAGGCTGAGCCGCTCGGCATCGGCGAGGAAGTGGACGGTATGGTCGCCCGCGACGCTGCCGCCGCGCAGCGCGGCAAAGCCGATCGTCCCGGCTTCACGACGCCCGGTGATGCCATCGCGCCCGCGCACCGCTGCATTGTGCAGTTCGACGCGCCGCCCCTTCGCTGCCGCCTCGCCCAGCAGCAGCGCGGTGCCCGAGGGGGCATCGACCTTCATGCGGTGATGCGTCTCGACGATCTCGATGTCCCAGTCCTCGCCCAGCCGCTCGGCCGCCTCGCGCACGAGGTGCGCCAGCAGCGTGACGCCGAGCGAGGTATTGCCGGTCTGCAGCACGGGGATCGAGACCGCTGCGGCGTCGATCAGCCAGTGGTGCCGCTCGGCGAGGCCAGTGGTGCCGATCACGATCGGGGTGCCGGCATGGATCGCGGCATCGAGCGTGAATTCGAGCGCCTCGGGCGCGGAGAAATCGACCAGTACGTCGCTGTCGGCCGCCAGCGCCGCGGCATCACCGTCGCGGTCGATCCCGCCCGAGATCCCATGTCCCGCCTCGGTGATGGCAGCAGCCAGCGCCTGCCCCATGCGCCCCGCGCTGCCGATGATGCCGATGCGTGCCATTCGAGGGGGGTCCTTTTCGCTTGCGATCGACCTCCTTTAGGCGGGGCCGAGTGCGGTCGGCCACCCCAAAATGGCACGACGCCTCACGCCTCGACGAAGGGATCGCTGGTGGTGGCGCGGCCGGGCAGGTCGTCGCGGCCCGCGACCCGGCGCGTCCAGCCCGGCAGTGCGGGATGGCTGAACCGGACATCGTACCAGCCAAACGCCGGGGCCACCGACACGCGCCGCCGGCCAGCGGGCAAGGTCTCGCGCTGGCTACCGCCGCCGGGCAGGAGCCATTCCATCTCCACGCCGCCGCGCGTGACATCGAGGGTGAGGGCATCGCCGCCCACGCGCCAGGCGAGCGGCGTGGTGGCGGGCAGCGGCCCGGCGAAGTGACGATGGAAGCCATTGGGCCCCAGCACCCATACATCGAAGGCGCCGCGCGCGTCGGGCGCGAAACGGTCCGCGAGGCTGGTCCCGGCCGCCACGGTATAGCGGCGCGGCCCCTCGGCCAGGCGGTTGCGGTCATAGACGTGGAAGACCGCCGCCGCCCCCTCGGCCGCGAAGCGCAGCACCAGATCCTCGCCCTCGCCCTGCTCGGTCACCTCGAGGCGATAGGGCAAGGGCCGCGCCGGGCGCAGGCCCGGCTCCTGGAACAGCGGTGCCGGCGTTGCGGGCGCGACGGGATCGGGCTGATGTGCGATGGCGCGCGCGCGATGTGCGGTCTCGGCGGTGGCGGGCAAGGTCGGCAGCGCGCGCCGGTCGGCCTGGCGGAAATCGAACGCGCTCGTCAGGTCGCCGCAGACCGCGCGGCGCCATGGGGTGATGTTGGGACAGGTAAAGCCGAAGCGCGCCTCGAGGAAACGGATGACCGAAGTGTGGTCGAACACCTGCGAATTGACCCAGCCGCCGCGGCTCCACGGCGAGACGACATAAAGCGGCACGCGCGGACCAAGGCCGTAGGGCCGGCCGCGATAGGCCGCCGCGTCGATCCGCGCCTCCCCCGGCGCGGGATGCACGTGGTACGAGCCGTCGAGATCGACGGTCGAGCCGCCGGCAAGCACCTCGCCGCGGCGCGAGGGCGGGGCTGGCGGCGGCATGTGATCGAAGAAACCGTCGTTCTCGTCGAACATTACCAGCAGCGCGGTGCGCGCCCAGACCGCCGGGTTGGCGGTGAGCGCGTCGAGCACTTGCGCGGTATAGTCCGCACCCTGCGCCGGGCTCGATGGGCCGGGGTGTTCCGACCCTTCGGCCGTGGCGACGATCCACGAGACTTGCGGCAGCGTGCCGGCCAGCACGTCGGCGCGCAGGTCCGCCGGGGTGCGCGTGGTCAGCGCGTGCTGGCGCAGCGCCGGATCGCCGGTACCGGCCGCCGCCGCGCGATAGGCATCGAAGCCCACCAGCGGGTTGTCGGTGAAGTTGTCGGCCATGTCCTGGTAGATCTGCCAGGTCACGCCTGTGGCGCTCAGCAGTTCGGGCACGGTCGTCCAGCCATAGCCCTGTGCCCAGCCCCCGTCTGCAGGCAGCGAATCGTGCGAATTGCCGATCGCGGGCCCACCCGCGCGCGCCGCCGGGTCATTGCCGCCGGTCCACAGCATGACCCGGTTGGTGTTGGTGCCGGTCTGGGTCGAGCAATGATAGGCGTCGCAGAGCGTGAAGGCTTCGGCCAGGGCGAACTGGAAGGGAAGGTCCTCGCGCCGGAAATGCGCCATCGTACGGCGGGTCTTGGCCTCGGGCCAGCGCGCCATGCGCCCCTCGTCCCACGCCGCGTGGGCATTGTCCCAGGCATGGGGCGTGCCCTCGACCCGCATCAGGTCGAAATCGGCGCGCGTCGAGAGATGGAACGGGCCGACGGTTCGGCTGCCTTCGGGCGCCGCGCCGTCATGCTGCTGCCACACCGGGCGGGGCACGCCGTCGGGCCCGGGCACCGGGATCGCCAGCCGGTCGCCGAAGCCGCGAACACCGCGCATCGTGCCGAAATAGTGATCAAAGCTGCGATTCTCCTGCATCAGGATCACCACGTGCGCCACGTCGCGCAGCGTGCCGGTGCGCACGTCCGGGCCGATCCCCGCAGCCCGCGCGATCGAGGCCGGCAAGGCCCCGGCCAGCCCGGTGGCGAGGCCGGAAGCAAGGGCAGAGCGGCGGGTAAGGTGGGGCATGCATGACACTTTCACGACGAGGACGTAGCGGCGGGCTAGAAAGCGGTGATGACCACAGCGTGACACCCATGCCTGCCCTTTGGGGGCGCAGGGTAGCGTCGCCCCATTGGCCCGCAGAGCCAAATCGCGCATGGCTTGGAGCATGAGCCTGCCCCGCCACATCGTCATCCTCACCGGCGCGGGCGTCAGCGCCGAATCGGGCATCGACACCTTCCGCAGCGCGGGCGGGCTGTGGGAGTAGCACCGGGTCGACACGCTATGTAGAGTTCACACCAGAAAATCGAGCCGATTGTTCTGTGGCATTTGGACCTTTGGGCACAACGACATTGCGGGCCGCCAACCCCAAACGTAACGTAGGGGCTATGAGCTGGCTTGTTGAATTTGTTCTTCAGTGGATCTGGGAGGATTTAATCCTTGCCGCTCATAAGAAGTGGGGCTTCAAAGGGAGCGTTGCCGCGTTTCTTGTGCCCGTTGGGCTTTTCAGCGGTGCGATAGCGTTGGTTTTTATGGTGGCATAGCCGCCCACCCACTTAGCGAATCTGGCGCAGTGACAATTTGGCTCGCGCCTTGAAAGCCGCCTTTGCGATTGCCAGCGGATCACGCATATCCCCGGTATGGCAGCCATCCAGAATATCGTGATCCTCACAGGGGCGGGCATATCCGCTGAGAGTGGCATCGACACCTTCCGCAGCGCGGGCGGGCTGTGGGAGCAGCACCGGGTTGAAGACGTCGCCACGCCCGAGGGCTTTGTGCGCGACCCGGACCTGGTGCTGCGCTTCTACGACATGCGCCGCGCCGCGATCCAGACCAAGCAGCCCAATGCGGCGCACCTTGCGCTGGCGCGGCTGGAGCGCGAATGGCCGCAGCGCGTGCCAGGCGGCAGCGTCACGCTGGTCACGCAGAACGTCGATGACCTGCACGCCCGCGCCGGATCGCGCGCGCTGATCGCGATGCATGGCGATCACCTCTCGGCCTGGTGCACCGCGTGCGATAGCCGGCATCGCTGGCGCGAGCCCCTGATCGACCGGCCACCCTGCCCCGCCTGCGGGACGCGCGCGCTGCGGCCCGACATCGTGTGGTTCGGCGAGGTGCCTTACCGCATGGAGGACATCCACGCGGCGATGGCGCAGGCCGACCTGTTCGTCTCGATAGGTACCTCGGGCGCGGTCTATCCCGCCGCCGGCCTGGTGCGCATGGCCGACGAAATCGGCGCCGCCACGCTCGAGCTCAACCTCGAACGCAGCCAGGGCTCGCGCTGGTTCGACGAGACGCGGCTCGGCCCCGCGACCGAACTGGTGCCGGCCTGGGTGGACGAGTTGCTCAACCTTGCGTCGTAGCGCCGCAGGCCGGGCAGGCGGGATCGGGCGCGATCCGCATGGTGCGCAGGGCGGGCTTCAATCCGTCGAGAACATGAAGCTGCCCCCATTGCGGATCGCCGAGCGCCGACACGCCTTCGAGGATCACGCGCAGCGCTGCCATGGCGCCGAACGTGCCGACCATCCCGACCATCGCGCCCAGCACGCCTTGCGCGGCGCAGCTGTCGCAGTCGTCGGCGTCGAACGCGTCGCCCACGAAGCAGCGGTAGCAGGAATGGCCCGGACGATGCCCGGCGAAGTTGGCGACCTGCCCCTGGAACCGCGCGATCGCCGCGCTGGTCAGTGGAATGCCAGCCGCCACGCAGGCATCGGACACGACCAGCCGGGTGGCGAAGTTGTCGCAGCCGTCGAGCACCACGTCGGCCCCGGCGATCAGCGCCGCGACGTTGCCGCGATCGAGCCGGACCCGGTGCGCCGCCACCTGTAGCGCAGGATCGAAGCGTTCGACCCATCCCGCCGCCGCCTCGGCCTTGGCGCGGCCGATGTCGGCGGCAGTGAAGATCGTCTGGCGCTGGAGGTTCGAGGCGTCGACCACGTCGTCGTCGATGAGCGTCAGCCGCCCGATCCCTGCACCGGCAAGGTACTGCAGCGCGGGCGCGCCGATGCCGCCCATGCCCACCAGCACGACATGCGCCGCCATGATCCGGGCCTGCCCCGCCCCGCCCACTTCGGGCAGCACGATATGGCGGGCAAAGCGGCCGAGCCGATCAGCAGGAACTGCGATGGAAGGGGCGGCGGCAGGGTTGGCGGGCGTCATGCCCCGTCAGGTAGGGCCTGCGCCGGGGCTTTGCAAACCGACGGCCCGGGTTCACAACCCACCGATGAAGGATCGCATCTGGATCGTGCTGGTGCTCGCCCTGCTCCTGGGCATCGTCGCCGGCTGGTGGGGCAAGGGCCGCTGGGCCGAGCACCAATGCACGGCGCAAGGCGGCGTCTGGCACGACACCGCCAGCGCCTGTGGAAAAGTCCGCGCATAACCGGCGCACAACCTTGGCATAAGCCCGGCATGAGCAGGGGATCATCGGCGGAAAACGCAACGCCCCATACCCTGCGCGCAAGGCTGTGCATAACCCCGGCACAACCTGTGTGCCGGGGGTGAATTGCCAGTGAATGGTCGGTGGATCAGTCTTCGAGCTGACGCAGCAGCGTGCGCACGTCGCCGTCCATGTCGGCATCGCGCGTGCGCAGCTGTTCGATCAGGCGAACCGCGTGAATCACGGTGGAGTGATCGCGCCCGCCGAACTTGCGGCCGATCTCCGGGTAGGAGCGCGGCGTCAGCACCTTGGCGAGGTACATTGCCACCTGGCGCGGCCGGACGATGGCGCGCGCGCGGCGCTTGGAGGCCATTTCAGTGCGGTCGACGCGGTAGAACTGGCAGACCGTGCGCTGGATCTCGTCGATCGTGATGCGGCGGCGGTTGGCCGACAGGATGTCGGTCAGCTGCTCTTCGGCCAGCTGCAGGCTGACCTGCTGCCCGGTCAGCTGCGCGAAGGCGATCAGCTTGTTCAGGCCGCCGACCAGTTCGCGGACGTTGCGGTTAATGGTACGGGCGAGGAATTCCACCACGTCCTGCGGCACCTGCGAGCTCGTAAAGCGTGACAGGCGGTGTTCGAGAATTTGCCGGCGAAGCTCGATGTCGGCGGCCTGTATATCGGCGACGAGCCCCATCGAGAGACGCGAGAGAAGACGCTGCTCGACCCCGTCGAGCGCCTGGGGCGCACGGTCGGCGGCCACGACGAGGCGCTTGCCAGCGCTCAGCAGCGCGTCGATCGTGTGGAGGAATTCCTCCTGCGTGCTCGCCTTGCCGATGATGAACTGGATGTCGTCGACCAGCAGCATGTCGAAGCTGCGCAGGCGGGCCTTGAACTCGATCATCTCGTTCTGGCGCATGGCCTGGACGAATTCAATCATGAACCGCTCGGCCGAGCAGTAGAAGATGCGAGCGCCGGGACGATTGGCGACGAAGGCATTGGCGATCGCGTGCAGCAGGTGCGTCTTGCCCTGCCCGGTCGAGCCCTTGAGGTAGAGCGGCGCGAACTGCGGCGTCTCGAGCGCGGCCATGCGCTGCGCGGCGTTAAGCGCGAGCACGTTGGCGCTGCCCGGCACGAAGTCGTTGAAGGTCAGCGAGGGGTCAATGCCCGAGGCGGCGGGATCGAACCCGGCGACAGGCGCCACGACCTTGCGCTCGGCAGGGGCCGGTGCGCTGCGGCTGGCGGCGTCGCTGCCCGCGGCATCGCGCACAGCGGCGAGGTTGATGACCGTGCCGGCGCCCGCACCCGAGGCACCACCGACGCGCAGCTCGGGCATCGAACGGCGGCGCGGGTGCGCGGTGATGCGGACCTGGCGCACTTCGGCGCGCGCGATCTTCCACGCCAGCGACAGGCGGTCGGCGAAGCGGTCCGCGACCCAGTTGGCCGAGAATTCGGTGGGCAGGAACAGGTCGAGCGTGCCGGTCTCCTTGCAGAAGCTGCCCAGCTGGATCGGCTTGATCCACTGGGTGTGCAGCTGCGGACCGAGGTCCTTCTTGAGGCCCTGGCTGATGTCGGCCCAGTCGGCCGCGAGGTCGAGGGCGTCCTGATCCTCGGTCATGCCGCCATCACGCGTTCCTTCCCGGCCCTTGCGGGCGGTGCCGGTGCGCGCGGCCGCGGCGGAACCGCCACCCGCGCTGCTTCCTGCACTCACGAATTGATCCATTTTCACGTTTCGCTGTCCCACGTTCTATTCCAGCGTGACGCCGATGGTCCGCCGATGCCCCCGATGTGCCGTGAAAGCCTGCCGTGACCCGCGTCCGACAACACTTCCCCGCCTGCTGGTGCGCGATGAGCGCGCCGCAGGTCTTCGTTTTTGAGCGATGTTCCGTGACACCGAGCATCGACCGCCCCCGCATCGACAGCCGCACGATAAGACGGCTGCGTGACGCAAGTTGGCCGGCACCCGGCGTGAGCCCATGTCTATGAGGCACTGCGCCGACAGCGCAAGCCCGTGACCCGCAAAATTTCTGAAATAATTAGCCTTGACGCGATGACTCCGCCTTAATTGGCAAAGTCATTGAAAATCATAGACTTACAGATTTCCAGAATCGCGAATCGCGACGAATCCGCCACTTAACGCGGCGGCCTCTGTCATCGAACTGTCGCGGATGGCGGAGACGAAAATGGCCGGCGTTTTTGACGCCGGCCAAAGCCGTATCGATCCCTGATGCGCCTCCCTGAGGGGAAGCGCGAAGGTCCGAATCAGAGAGCAGCGACTCGCTTGCTGAGACGCGACAGCTTGCGGGCAGCGGTGTTCTTGTGAACGACGCCACGCGCCACGCCGCGGGCCAGCTCGGGCTGGGCAGCCTTGAGCGCTTCGGCAGCAACGGCCTTGTCGCCGCCGGCGAGGGCCGCTTCGACCTTCTTGACGAAGGTGCGGATGCGCGAAAGGCGGTTGCCGTTAATTTCGGCGCGGCGTTCGTTGCGACGGATGCGCTTGCGGGCTTGCGGCGTGTTGGCCATGTCTGTCCTGTTTCTGTCCTCTGACGGCCTGCCCCTGCGGGAGACCGGGAAAATTCCTGGTGCTGCGACGTGTTCGACAAGCCTGTCGAGCCCGCCGGAAAGCGGCGCCCTTAACCGGCCCGCCGCGAATCGTCAAGGCAACTCGTACCCTGACGCGCTGCAAGGCCCGCCGCCGCCACGCGCTTAGGCCGAACGCAGCCCAAGGCGCAAGCCATCGCGTGCACGGGCCACGCCTTCGCTGCGCCAAGCCGGCATAGACCCCGGCGCAATCGCAAAGCGGCCCAGCAGATGACCCAGGGCCAGGCGCACCGCCAGACGGGCCAGTGCGCTTTCCGGCGCGGTGCGCAAACCGCCGCCGGGCGGGATCCACGCACCGCCGTCGCGCAGCGCGACGCGCGCGGGGGTGAAGCGCAAGGGATCGAATCGCGCCGGGGTGCTCCAGACCTCGGGATCACGATGCGTGCGTGCGGGATCGAGCGCGACGATCGCACCCGCCGGCACGGCCCTGCCGCCAATGACCTGCGCGGCGCGCGCCTGGCGCAGGACCGGCGGCAGGCCGGGCATGAGCCGCATCGCCTCGTCGATCGCCATGTCGACCAGATCCTCGCCGTTGCCGCTGCGCTGCCCGGCGCGCAGGGTGTCCTGCCAATCGGGATTGTCGGCGAGGTGGGCGACCAGCGTGGACAGCGTCGCGCCCGAAAGGCGCAGCGCGGCCAGCAGCACGCCGGCATCACCGGACGCACCGGATTGGGGCGCCGCCAGCCCCTGCAGCAATGCGCGGCGCGCACCGAACGAGGAGGAGGGCAGCCCGCGTGGCATCGAGCGGCGCCACAGCCCCGGCGCGGCCTCGAGCGTGGCCAGCGCGGAAGCCAGCCGCTCGGTCGTGCCGCTGCCCGGCGGGTGCCCGGTCAGCGCCGAGGCGAGCGCGCGCGCCAGAGCCAGGCCCATGGCAGGCTGGAAGCGGATCGTGCCGGGGCGCCATGCGGCCAGCGCCTGGGCCAGGGCGCGATCGAGCGCGGCGGTGATCGCAGGCCCGCGCGCAGGATCGGCCAGCGGGTCGCGCCCCACCGGCAGGGCATCGTCATGCGGCCAGGCCGCAGCGCCCGCGGGCCCGAACTGGTCGGACAGCGTGTGCAGCACCAGCCGGTTGGCTTCGGCGCCGTCGAGCGGCATGGGATCAAACAGCGAAGTCGGACCGGACGGCTCCTGCGGGTGTGCGGCGCCCTCCAGCGCAACGGCGGGCGGCGTCGTGCCCGTCCGCACACCATCTGTCAGGGCAACGTCAGTCAGGATCGTGCCGGCATCGGGCACACTCGTGGCGGTGGTCGGCATCGTGGCCATCATCTCTCCCCTGCCGGATCGTGTCATTGTCCGATCCTGGCACGGGGCAAGGGATGACAGGCCGGCGCGGCGCTGGCAAGCCCCGCTCCGGCCCCGCCCCTGGGCCCCTTCCTAACCCTGCAGTCCCAGGCTCAGGCGGGGATCCACCCCGCCAGCTCGCGCCGCACCAGCGCCTCGAGCATGCCCATGCCGGCCTGCGAGGTGTTGAGGCACGAGAGCGCGGCGAAATCGGTGCCGCCCGCGGCGAGGAAATCGTCGCGTCCGCGCAGCGCCAGTTCCTCCAGCGTCTCGAGGCAGTCGGCCGAAAAGCCGGGTGCCGCGATCGCCAGCCGCCGCACGCCGCCGCGTGCCTCGGCCACCAGCGTCGCATCGGTTGCCGGCTCGAGCCACTTGGCGCGCCCGAACCGCGACTGGAAGCTGGTAACGAGGCGCAGTCCGGGATGGCTCTGGGCAAAGCGCTCGCCCAGGAGGCGCGAGGTCTTGCGGCAATGGCAGTGATAGGGATCGCCCAGATGCAGCGTGCGCTCGGGCATGCCGTGATAGCTCAGCAGGAGCACTTCGGGCACGAAGGCGAGCGCCGCGATCTGCGCCGAGAGGTCGTCATGCAGCGCGGTGATCGCCACCGGGTCGTCGTGGTAGGGCGGCAGGGTGCGCAGCGCGGGCAGGCGGCGGCGCGCCTTGATCCATTCGGCCACGGCATCGAGCGCACTGGCCGTCGTCGCGCCCGAGTAATGCGGATAGAGCGGCGCCACGAGGATGCGTTCGCATCCGGCGGCGAGCAGCGCGTCGAGTTCGGCGGCCATCGCCGGCTTTTGATAGCGCATGGCGTGGCGCACGGTCACGCCCTCGCCCAGCCGCGCCTGGAGCGCGCGCGCCTGCTGCGCGGTGATGGCGGCAAGCGGCGAGCCTTCGTCGCTCCACACCTGGGCATAGGCATGGGCGGACTTTTTCGGGCGCGTGCGCAGGATGATCCCGCGCAGGATCGGCTGCCACAGCAAGGCGGGGATCTCGACCACGCGCTTGTCCGAGAGGAATTCGCCGAGATAGCGCCGCACCGAGGCCGGATCGGGCGCATCGGGCGTGCCGAGGTTGACCAGCAGCACCCCGATCCGCCCGGTTGCGACGGGGGGATGGTCGGCGGGCAGATGCGCGGGGCAGGCATGCGGGGCGGCGGCAGCGGTCATCAGGTGCCTTCGGACAGGAGGGGCAGGCGGCGCAGGCGAAGGCCCGTGGCCGAGAACAGGGCGTTGGCGATGGCCGGCGCGACCGCCACCACCCCCAGGTCGCCGGGATCGAACGGCTGCGCGCCGCTGTCGAGGAACACAACCTCGACCTTGGGGCAATCGGCCAGCAGCGGCAAGCCGAGCTGGCTGAAATGCCCCGCGAGCGGGCGCCCGGCGGCATAGCCGGTGCTGCCACCGATGGCGAGGCCCATGCCGAAGACCAGCCCGCCCTCGATCTGCTGGCGCGCAATGTCCATGTTGACGATGCGGCCGATGTCGACGCAGGCCGACAGGCGCTCGACCCGGATCGCGCCGTCGACCGCGCGGGCGGTGGCGACGACCGCGATGTGCCCCTCGCGGCGGCCTTCGGGGGCGGCCAGCGACAGCGTGTGGCAGGCGATGCCCTGCCCCGAGGCATCGGCCCCGCCGCCCCACATGGCCAGCCGGGCCACCCCCTGGAGGCAGGCGACGAGGCGCGGGGCCTGGCCCAGCATCGCGATGCGGAACGACAGCGGCTCGGCGCCGCCGAAGTGCGCGCATTCGTCGAGAAAGCTTTCGGTGAGGAACGCGGTCACGGCATCTGCCCCACCGCGCATCCGCGCCGTCGCCAGCGGGATCGTGACGGGGACATGGTCGATCGCGCATTCGGGGATCGCATAAGCGGGCATGGCGCCCGCCAGTGCCAGCGGATCGGCGGTGGCTTGCCAGCGCACCCGCGCGCTGGCCGCGCCTTCGCCGTCGAGGACGCGGGCGGTGGTCTCGCGAAAGGTGGCCGGCGCGGCGATGCGCGCCCGCCAGCCGAGCAGCTGCTGCTTGTCGGGGCTCATCGCCGCCTCCATCCGCGCCGCGAAGGGCGCGCGGGGCAGGTTGGCCAGCGAATCCTGCCAGCGCGACCAGGTCAGTTGCACCGGCTTGCCCGTGGCGCGGGCCAGCGCCGCCGCCTCGCCCGCGATCCGCGCATCGAGCCGGGCATCGAAGCTGCCGCCGGCATGGAGCGGGTAGACCATCACGTCGCGCTCGGCCATGCCGGCGGCGCGCGCACCCTCGCGCCGGGCGGCTGCGGGCGCCTGGGTTGCCAGCCACAGCTCGAGCCGGCCATGCTCGATCCGCGCGGTGCAGGTCGGCGGCTCGAGCGGCGCATGGAGCGCCGGCTCTATATCATAGCGCGCGGTGAGGCTGGGCTTTTCGAGCAGGGCGGTGGGGTCGCCTTCGGCCCAGAGGCGGTGCGGCGTACCCTGACGCAAGGCGGTATCGAGCGCGGCGTCGATGGTGTTGCTGTCGGCGACATCGGTCGCGGCGGCGCGGCGCGGGCGAAAGCGCGGCTCGATCGCGGCGACCGCGCGGTCGGCGGCGTGCCAGGTCCGGCCGATCGCCGCGACCCAGCCATGGGCATGGACCACACCGAGGCACCCGGCCACGCGCGCCGCCGCAGGCGCGTCCCAGCTCGACAGCACGCAATCGCCCTGCGGCCCATGCGCGATGGCGGCGTGGACCATGCCCGGCAGGCGCACGTCGGCGGCAAAGACGAAGCTGCCGTCGAGCTTGGCCGGCAGATCGAGGCGAGAATGGGGCGGTCGCGATCCGGCGGGATGCGCCGCCTGTGTCTCGCGCGCCGGCATGGCGCGCAAGGGCGGATCCGTCGGCGGCGACAGCTCGAGCGCGGTCTCGACCAGCGCGGCGAAATCGAGCCGGCGCTTACCCTGCACCACGCCATGGCCGGCGGTGTCGAGCCCGTCGGTCGCGACGCCCCATTGCCGCGCGGCCGCGGCGATCAAAATGGCGCGCAGGCCCGCGGCGGCGCGGCGCAGCGGGGCCTCGAACTGCGCCAGCGTCGTGCCCGCCACGGTCAACATCATCGGCCCGCGCTCGGCCCGCAGGCGCGCGAGCGCGTCGCCCGGTTGATCGGCGGCATCGGCCAGAACGGGCAGCCAGGCCGGCTGCCACGCGGGCGCCCAGTGTGCGGCGAGCACGGCATCGGCATATGCGGGGCTGAGCGGCGCAGGCTCGACCGCGATGCGCCCCCAGTCTGCGCCCAACTCAACCGCGACGATCTGCGCCAGCAGCGTGGTCACGCCCTGCCCCATCTCGCAGGCCGGCACCGCGACCGTCACCGTGCCGTCGCGCGCGAGTTTGAGGTAGCTGTCGACCACATGCTCGCCACGCGCGGCCACCAGCGGGGTCGCATAGTGGCGCGGGACGAGCGCGAAGCCGGCGACGAGCGCACCGCCCGCGCCCGCGCCGATCAGCAGCGCGCGCCGCGTCGGCTTGAGGCGATCGGGCAGGAGTGGCCGCCGCGCCATGCGGGGGTCAGGCCCCGGCGGGTGCCGGGCCGGCGTCGAGCGCGGCCAGTACCGCGCGGGCAATCGCCGCGAAGGCCTGGGCCTGCGGGCCTTCGCCGGCGGCGGGCGGTTCGCCCGCATCGCTCTTCTGGCGGATCGCGATGTCCAGCGGCACGCGGCCGAGGAACGGCAGGCCCAGTTCGCGCGCGGTGACTTCGGCACCGCCATGGCCGAAGGGATCGCTGACCTGGCCGCAATGCGGGCACAAGTAGCCGGCCATGTTCTCGACCAGCCCCAGAACCGGCACGCGGCCCTGGTCGAACAGCCCGATCGCGCGGGTCGCGTCGATCAGCGCCAGGTCCTGCGGGGTGGAGACGATCACCGCGCCCGCCGGCTTGTATTTCTGCAGCATGGTCAGCTGGACATCGCCCGTGCCCGGCGGCAGGTCGACGACGAGGATCTCGGTGTCGCCCCAGTCGGCCTCGATCAGCTGGCCGAGCGCACTGCCCGCCATCGGCCCGCGCCAGGCGATCGCCTGCCCCGGCTGCACCAGGTGGCCCATCGACAGCATCGGCACGCCCCACGGGCTCTGGATCGGGATCATCGTCTTGTCGCGCGCCTCGGGCTTGCGCCCTTCGGTGGCGAGCAGGCGCGGCTGCGACGGGCCATAGATGTCGGCATCGACCAGCCCGACGCGGCGGCCCTGCCGCGCCATCGCCACCGCCAGATTGGCCGACAGCGTAGACTTGCCGACGCCGCCCTTGCCCGACCCCACCGCAAGGATGCGCCGGGTGCGCTTCTCGGCGGTCAAAGCCACGCGCAGGTCGGCAAGACCGGCGGCACGCGCGGCATCGCGCGCGGCGCTCTCGATCGCGGTCCGCGCCGCCTCGCCCAGCCCGCTGGCGTCGATCACCGCCGTCCCGGTATCGCCACTGATCCGCAATGCCTGCAGTCGCCCGTCCGGGCCGGCTCCGGGGCCGCTGCCCTGCTCAGTCCCGGCCTGCACCAGCGCCTGCACGATGGCGCGACGAACGGTAGTCTCATCGATGGTCACGAGTGTCCTGTCCCTTGGTTCACGCGCCGCCCTAGCAGACGAAATTTGGGAGCGAGACCCTGTTTTTCGCTGTCCATGCTTCCTATAAGACCTGCATGATCGCAATCCGTGGCTTGTCCCCCCGCGCCGGCGCGCACACCCCGGCCCCTCGCTCATGAGCGACCGCAAGAGCCCATGGGGCGGCCCGGACGACACCCCTCCCGGCCAGGGCACGCCCGAAAGCGCAAACCCGGTCTCGGGCGACGAGCCTGCGGCGGAGGACGCCGCCGCCAAGCCCGACCGTGAGAAACCCGCCCCTGGCAAGGCCGATTCCGGCAAGACCGGCCCCCGCAACCCGTGGCTGCCCCCTGCCGGCGAACCGCGCCGTCCGCAGGGGCTCGACGACATCTTCCGCAACCGCGGCACAGGCGGCAACAAGGGCAGCGGCGGCTCAGGCAGCAGCAAGTCCGGCGGCCCCGGTGGCCCCGGAAAGGGCGGCGGCGGCAACCCGCTGTGGAACGGCCGCACGCCCGAGTTTCGTCTGCCGCAGCGCCCGGATGGCAAGTCGTGGTGGCCGATCGGCATCGCCGCGGTGGCGCTCTTGTGGCTGGGCATCTCGACCACGCATCGCCTCTCGCCGCAGGAGCAGGGTGTGGTCACCACCTTCGGCTCCTATTCGCGCACGCTCCAGCCCGGCGTCTCGTTCACGCTGCCTTGGCCGATCCAGTCGGTGCAGACGCTCGACGTCACCTCGATCCAGCGCGAGACCATTCCCGAGGGTGAAGGCGAACGCCTGATGCTCACCGGCGACCAGAACCTGGTCAACCTGACGTACCTGGTCCGCTGGAACATCAAGGATTTGAAGCTCTATACCTACCAGATGGCCGAACCGCGCCAGACCGTGCGCGAGGTGGCCGAGGCCTCGATGCGCGCCGCCGTCGCCGAAGTGACGTTCAACGATGCGATGGGCGCGGGCCGCGCAATGGTCGAGCAGAACGTGCGTGACCGCATGCAGCGCATCCTCGATGCCTATCACGCCGGCGTCACCGTGCAGGGGGTCGAGATCATGAAGATCGACCCGCCGGCCAAGGTGGTCGACGCCTTCAAGGACGTGCTCGCCGCGCAGCAGGATGCGCAGAGTGCGGTCAATGGCGCCGAAGGATGGGCGCAGCAGAAGATCGCCGCCGCGCAGGCCGAGGCCGCCGCCTTCGACAAGGTCTACGAGCAGTACAAGCTCGCCCCCGACGTGACGCGCCGGCGCATGTATTACGAAACGATGGAACGCGTGCTGAGCAAGACCGACAAGGTGATCGTCGAGGCGCCGGGCACGGTGCCCTACCTGCCGCTGCCCGCCTTGCAGACGCGCCGCAGCGCCGATGCGCCATCGACTGGCGAGCAGGCCGGTGAACAGACCGTTCGGGGCTCCGCGGCGCAAGGGGGCAAGAACTGATGGAACAGCTGCTCATGGCCCAGCGCCGCACCATCGCGGCCATCGCGATCCTGCTGGTGGTCATCGCCAGTTGCCTGATCGTCGTGCCCGAGACGCAGCAGGTCGTGATCGTCCGGCTAGGCGATCCCAACCGCGTCATCAACCGCTTCCGGCCCAACGCCGATTTCGGCCAGACCGGGGCGGGCCTCGTCTGGCGTATCCCGTTCCTCGAACAGGCGGTGCGGATCGACAAGCGCGTGCTTGACGTCGACATGGAGCGCCAGCAGGTCACCTCGCTCGACCAGCGCCGGCTCGAGGTCGATGCCTATGCCCGCTTCCGCGTGATCGACCCGATCAAGATGTACCGGACTGCCGGCACCGTCGACAAGGTTGCCGAGCAGCTCCAGCCGATCCTCAACTCGGTGCTGCGCCAGGAACTGGGCAAGCGCACCTTCGCCTCGCTGCTCACCCCCGAGCGTGGCCAGGCGATGGCGCGCATCCGCGAGGGGCTGGACCGCGAGGCGCGCGAATATGGCGCGCAAGTGATCGACGTGCGCATCAAGCGCGCCGACCTGCCCGATGGCACCCCGCTCGAATCCGCGTTCACCCGCATGGCCACGGCGCGCGCGCAGGAAGCCGCGACGATCCGCGCCCAGGGCCAGAAGGCCGCGCAGATCATGCGCGCCGAGGCCGAGGCCGAAGCCGCGCGGACCTATGCCGCCAGTTTCGGCAAGGACCCGGAATTCTACGACTTTTACCGGGCCATGCAGAGCTACGACGCCACCTTCTCGCAAAAGGACAGCAATACCGCGATCGTCCTTTCGCCCGACAACCGCTATTTGAAGCAATTCCGGGGGCAATGACGGGATACGTTCCATTCAAAGTCCGTTCATGCGACGAAGCGTGAAAACACACCCGGATCGGGCGCCGATTTCCCCCAGTTGCGCGTCCCCGCAACACCCGAACAAAGGATAAATGCACGTGCGATATGCTTATGGAGTGACGACCGCACTGCTTCTCGCCGGCAGCGCGTTCACGCTGGCGACGGGGTTCCCCGCCGGCGCGCAAGTGGCCCAGAACGACAGCTCGCAGATCCAGGCGATCACGCCGCGCCAGGGCGCGCCGTCGAGCTTTGCTGATCTCACCGCGCAGCTCCAGCCCGCCGTGGTCAACATCTCCACCCGCCAGCGGGTCAAGGTCCAGGTCAACAACCCGTTTGCCGGCACGCCCTTCGGCGACCTGTTCGGCGGCCCCAACGGCGGCGGTGGCACCACCACGCGCGAGGCACAGTCGCTGGGCTCGGGCTTCATCATCTCGGCCGACGGCTACATCGTGACGAACAACCACGTCATCACCGCCGATGGCCAGGGCGAGGTCGAGTCGATCTCGGTTACCACCCCCGACGGCACCGAATACCCCGCCAAGCTGGTCGGCAAGGACGCGCAGTCGGACCTCGCCGTCCTCAAGATCACCGGCACCAAGGCCTTCCCGTTCGTCAAGTTCGGGGACTCTCGCAAGGCGCGCGTGGGTGACTGGGTCATCGCCATCGGCAACCCGTTCGGCCTTGGTGGCACGGTCACGCAGGGCATCATCTCGGCGGTCTATCGCAACACCGGCCAGGGCGGCGCCTACGACCGCTACCTGCAGACCGACGCGGCGATCAACCGCGGCAACTCCGGCGGCCCGATGTTCGACATGGCGGGCAACGTCATCGGCATCAACAACGCGATCTACTCGCCCACCGGCGGCAGCGTCGGCATCGGCTTCGCCATTCCGGCGGAGATCGCGGCGCCGATCGTCGACAAGCTCAAGAGCGGCCAGGCGATCGAACGCGGCTACCTCGGCGTGCGCATCCAGGCGATGTCGGACGACCTCGCCGCCTCGCTCGGCCTCCCCAAGAACCGCGGCGAGTTCATCCAGTCGGTCGAACCGTCGGCCGGCGCGGCCAAGGCGGGCATCCAGGCCGGTGACGTCGTCGTGCGCGTCGACGGCAAGGACGTGACGCCCGAGCAGACGCTCTCGTTCATCGTCGCCAACACCACGCCGGGCAAGACCGTGCCGATCGAACTGGTCCGCAACGGCAAGCGCATGACCGTCAATGCCGTGGTCGGCAAGCGCCCCAGCGACGACGATCTCGCCAAGCAGAGCTTCGATCCCGACCAGCAGGACGACGGCGGCTTCGGCCAGAACGGCGGCACCACCCCGCAGCAGCAGCAGATGGGCACCGCCCTGCAGAAGTCGCTGGGTATCGCGGCCGTCCCGCTGACCGCGCAGATCGCGCGCCAGCTCGGTGTGACCGAGGACACGCGCGGCGTGGTCGTGACCGGCGTCGACAGTGCGTCGGACGCCGGCTCGAAGGGCCTGCAGCGCGGCGACATCATCCTGTCGGCCGGCTACCGCGCGCTGACCAGCGTCGCCGACCTCGACGCTGCGGTGCGCCAGGCCAAGGCCGCCAACCAGGAAGCCCTGCTGCTGCGCGTCCAGCGCCGCGGCCAGCCGCCGATCTACGTGCCAATCCGCCTGCGCTGATCGGCGCTGCATTCCGGCGCAAAGGCCGGCGTTTCCCTGAGGGAGACGCCGGCCTTTTCGTATCCAAGGGCAACTTTTCGCAGATCCTCCCCATCCCTGATGGGGAGGTGGCGGCCACGTCCAGCGGCTGACGGAGGGGCCGATGGTGAGAGCGACGTCAAACCCCTCCACCACCCGCTGCGCGGGTGGTCCCCCTCCCCATGCCTGCGGCATAGGGAGGATCGAGAGCCACTACGGCGCGCGGATCTCGCCCTTGGCGATGCGGTCGGCGTCGGAGCCGGCGGGCGGCGGCGGCAGGGCGGTGATGTCGAAATAGTACATGGGCGGCGGCACGCTCCCGAAGCCCTTGCAGACGCCGTTGCCCTTGCACGGCGGCAGGCCCGAGACGTTGGGCGCACGCGGCACGCCGTCGTCGATCGAGCGGGCGGCGTCGCTCTGGTCGCGCAAGGGCAGCCGCTCCGCCTCGCTCGCTTCCTTGCCACCACAGACGATGATCGTGCCATCGGCGCGCCGGCCCGGGCGGCAGCGCGCGGCCTGGCTGCCGGTGATGATGCGCTGGGCCATGTTGGTGCCATCGGCATCGCTCAGTGTCGGCAGGCCCGGCCCCATCGGCGCTGGCACGCGAGCCGGTGCCGCGGTGTCGTCCTGCGCCGGCGGGGGGCTGGCGGTGTCCTGGGCGGCGGCGTGCCCGGCACCCATCAGCAGCAGGGCAGCGGCGGCAAGCGTGCGCAGGATCGTTCGAGATACCAAGGCATTCTCCTGCACGGCAAATCCGGCGCATGGCGATGCCTGCATGGCACAGGCTGACGCTGCACCAAGGGTTACCGCGCGGCCCTGCCGCTGACCACTGTTTTTAGGCTTCGCTTCAATTCGATGCGAGCGCCAGCCGCGGGCCGGGTTGTTCCGGCTCGAGCATCGACTGGCGGCGCAGGGTGCCGGGCGCGGCGACGTGGGCCGGCCGCAACCCTGAATCACGGGTTCGGAACTGTGCCGATAGACGCGCCAGGGCCTCGGCTTCGGTGGCAAGACTGCGCGTCGCGGCAGAGGATTGCTCGACCATCGCGGCGTTCTGCTGGGTCATCCGGTCCATCTCGCCCATGGCGGCATTAACCGCGCGCAACTGGTCTGCCTGCGCCAGCGCAGCATCGGCCATCGTGCCGACCAGCATCCCGATCTCGCCCACGCGGCCGGCCAGCGCATTGAGGCGACTGCCGGTCTCGCCGACCAGCGCGACGCCCTGGCTGACCTGCGTGCTGCTCTCGCCGACAAGCTGCTTGATGTCGCGTGCCGCGTCGGCGCTGCGCTGGGCAAGCGCACGCACCTCGCTGGCAACGACGGCAAAGCCGCGGCCGGCATCGCCTGCCCGCGCGGCTTCGACACCGGCGTTGAGCGCGAGGAGATTGGTCTGGAAGGCGATCCCGTCGATCACCCCGATGATCTGGCCAATGCGCGCGGATGAATCCTCGATCGCGGCCATGCCCTCGATCGCGCGGGTGACGACCGCGCCGCCGGCCTCGGCCCCCTCGCGGGCCTGGTCGACGGCCACCTGGGCGTGGGAGGCACGGTCGGCGGTATCGCCGATGCTGCGCGTGACCTGGTCCAGGGCCTGGGCGGTCGCGGCGATGCTGCTGGCCTGGCGCTCGTTGCGCTGCGCGAGGTCTTCGGAGCCGCTGCGGATCTCGGCGATCGCGCGCGACACTTGCGCCGCACCCACGCGCACCGCGCGCAATGCCTCGGCCATGGCGACGATCGCGGTGTTGTAGTTGAGGCGCAGTTCCTCGAAGCCGGGCGGGAAAGGCTCGGTCATGTGCTGCTCGAGGTCCTTGGCCGCGATGGTCGCCAGCCCGCCGGACAGCGCGGTGACGACGTGGGCCTGCACCCGGCGGTCCTCCTCGCGCGCGGTCGTCGCATCGCGGAACACTTCCATCGCGCGCACGATCTGGCCGATCTCGTCCTGGCGATCGGCCCCGTGCAGCATGCGGGCGTTGTCGCCGCGCGCCATGTCCATGATGCCGTCGGCGGTCTCGACCAGCGGCGCCACGACATCGCGGCGCAGCGCCCGGGCCATCCAGGCGACCATGCCGAGCAGGCCCAGCGCCAGCAGCGCGACGATGCCGAGCGAGAGCGCGACATGGGCATAGCCCTGCGAGAGCATTTGGGCACGGTACGTGTTCGAAAGCGTGACGAGTTCGTCGACGCGATCGTGCTGCCGGCGATAGGCCCCGGTCAGCGCGCCATCGTGGATCGCGCGCATCGCCGCAAGATCACCGCGCCGGGCTGCCGGCAGGTACGCGTCGTCCACGGTCTTCCAGAACGCGACTTCGGCCTCGAGCACGGCGTCGACGGCCGGGCGCATGGCAGGCGGCAGCGCGGCCTGCTGCCAGTACGCGCGGCGCCTGGCAAAGTCGGCCTCTTCCTGCGCCAACGCTTTCATCGGCCCGGCCATGTGCGCCGGGTCGGTCAGCATCAGCGTGGTATGGAGGTAGGGTTCGACGACGAAACACGGCGGGGGCAGGATGTCCGCCAGCAATTCGTCCTGCAGCAGCGCCGCCCGGTGCATCGGCCCGCCGAAGCGGATCTGGCCGACGACGAACGTGGCCGCGAGGATGGCGGCGATCGTCGTGCCGATGATGATGCGCGTCGCGCGCCGTGCCCTGGTGCTGATCATCCGGTAAATCCCCAGCAGTCGATCGTTCGCCTGCTAGGCCCGGATGCTTAATTCTGCGCGTTGCGCCCCTGCGGGGGATCCCGGAGGGGCTGCCTGACGGTCAGATTCCCGCCAGGCAGCCCCTCACCGTCAGAGCTTGACGTTGGCGGTCAGGATGGCGGTGCGGCCCGCCGCCTGGCTCGCGAAGTGCGAGGCGAAGGCCTTGTCGTAATAGCGCTTGTCGAACAGGTTGTTGACGTTGACCTGCAAGCCGAAGCGCGGCGTGATCTGCACGCTGGCGTTGGCATCGAAGCGCCAGTAGCCAGGCACGTAGCGCGCCAGCGTGCGCACCACGTTGCCGCCGGCGTCGATACCGGCCGCATAGCCGCCATAGACCTTGCTCATGTAGAGGCCGTTGGCGCCCAGCGTGACCTTGTCGGTCACCTTGTAGGTCGTGGTGGCGGTGAAGCTGTGCTCGGGCGTGTTGGGGAACTGGCGGCCGGTCGACGGCGCGGGGATGATGTAGGTCTTGCCCGCCAGCGTCACGGCCGAATTCCCGCCATTGACGATCTCGGAGTCCATGTAGGTGTAGCCGGCGAAGACGTTCCAGCGATCGGTCACGTTGCCGCTGGCGGTCACCTCGATGCCGCGCACGCGCTTCTCGCCAATGAAGCTGACGGTGTTGTTGGCGTCGGTGGCGCGGGCGTTCTTCGTCTCGGTCTGGAAAGCCGCCAGCGTCAGCGCGAGGCCTTCGCCGAACAGGTTCCACTTGGTGCCGACTTCATAGCTGCGGGTACGCTCGACCTTGAGTGCGTCGGTCAGCGCCTGGCTGGTGGTGTTGAGCGCGTTGCTTTCGCTGCCGTTGCCCAGATACGAGCCCGGCGGCGTCGCGGCCGTCGAGGCCGAGGCATAGATGCTGCCATTGGGCGCCGGCTTGTAGGTCAGGCCCGCCTGCCAGGTCCAGATGTTGTCGGTGCGGCTGAACCACTGGCGGCCGTCCTCGTTGGGGGCGGTGGCGGCAAGGCCGGGACTGACGCGGGTGACGTAGTGATCGTAACGCAGCCCGAGGTTGAGCAGCACGGCCTCGCTGAAGGCGATCGTATCGAAGGCGGAGATCGCCTGCGTGTTGGCGCGCGAGCGGGTCCAGGTCTGCGGGGCCGAGCGCTGGATCGCCGCCGGCGTGGTCGAGGTATCGCCGGCATAGCTGACCCACGGGTCGTAGGGGTTGGGATTGGCCAGCGTGGTGCAGTTGTAGCGGGCGATGTTGGCCGGGCTGCAGCGATCGGCAAGCGTGGTGCCGGTCGAGATTGCGGCGCCGGTCGCTGCGTTCGAGACGTAATTGCCGACATCGGCCAGCTCGCGGCTGATTTCGCCGGTGATCGCGAAGGTGTTCTTGATCCCGCCGACGTCGAAGCTGCCGAAAAAGTCGGTCTGGTTGATGAAGCCTTCGGTGCGGCTGTAGCGGCTGTTGGCGCGACGCCAGACGAGGCCCCTGACCACGTTGCCCTGGCTGTCGTCGGGCTGCGTCAGGACATAGGACTGGCTGGTGACGCCATAGCGCGTGGTGTTGCGCAGCGTCAGGCCGTTGCCGAACTTGTGCTCGATGCGCGCGGTGCCGATGTTGACCACGTTACGGCGGAAATCGCGATCGGCCAGGCCGTAGAACGCGGTGCGCGGCGTCTTGGCCACGGTCGTCTCGCTATAGCCGAGTGGCGCGTTGTTCTGCGTGTAGAGATAGGGAATGCCGCTGTCGGGCAGTTCGTCGCTCTCGAGGTGATAGTAGTCGAGCGTCAGCGAGGTCGGCCCGGTCAGCCCGAACTTGACCGACGGCGCCACGCCCCAGCGGCTCTGCCAGATCGCATCGCGCCCGGCGACCGACTGGTCGTGCACCATCGCGGCGACGCGCACCGCAGCGAAATCGCCGATCGGCTGGTTCACGTCGGCGGTCACGCGCTTGTATTCGGCGGTGCCGGTGGCGAGCGCAGCCTGGACGATGCGCTCGTCGGTCGGCTGCTTCGACACGAGGTTGATCGCCCCACCGACGCTGCCGCGGCCGTTCATCGTGCTGTCCGAGCCCTTGACCACCTCGATCTGGTCGATCGCGAAGACATCGCGCGATTGCGCGCCGATGTCGCGCACGCCGTCGAGGAACAGGCTGTTCTGCGCATCGGCCCCGCGGATGAAGGGACGATCGCCCTGCGGGTTGCCACCCTCGCCGGCGCCCAGCGTAATGCCCGGCACGAAGCGCAGCGCGTCGGTGAGCGAGGCGGTGGCGTTGTCCTGCAGCACCTGCTTGGGAATGACCGTGACCGTGCGCGGCGTATCGAGCAGCGGCGCGGTATACTTGGGCGAGGCGGCGCGCTCGGTCTTGTAGCTGCCCTCGGTGATGGCGCTGTCGGTGACCGTCACGGCGCCGAGCACGCGGGGCGCGGTGCCCGCCTCACCCGCCGCGCTGCCCGCATCCTGCGCCAGCGCCGGGTTGGCTGCGGCGATGAGACCGATGCAGCCCAGGGCCAGGAAACGGGGCGCGCCTGCAGCGGCGGTGCGGTCGGACAGATCCCTCACTCGATATTCCTTAGCGCGGGGCGTGATCGATGACCTGATCCTTGCCCCGCGCCGGCCGGATCGGCGGGGCCATCGCATCCCCCCGCCTTGCGGCGAGCGCTGTCGTGCCCCTGTTCGAGATGGCCTCTAATGCGAATCTTTCGCAACTGCAACGCTATTGATAATGATTCGCTGTAAATTTGTTTGAGATCAAAGAAGCGGCGTTTTGGGCGCCTACGGTGTTTGTCAGCCCTTCTGGCCTCGGTCTCGATCGCAATCCAGGCGGGAGAGGCACACGGAGTGGCACGGATGGGCACTGACGAGCATCTGCTATTGCGATCTATTCTCTCGACTCCTGTCTTGGACCGCGCTATGCGAATGCCTCGCAATAACTGGTCCGGGGTCGTATTCGTGAGCAGCCAAGCCATGACTTTTGCCAACGCTTCGCCCATTCGCTTTCCGGTTGCGCCCCCGTCAACGTCCACTCCTTCGCCGGCACCCGCCGCTCCGCGCGGGGCTGTCGTCCCCCTGCGCCCGGCGACGTGGACGCCCTCGCGTTACGAACCGAGCCGCCGATCGCGCCTTGTCGCGGTGACCGGCGCGGGCGCTGCGGTCGGCGCCCTGCTCGCGGCCTTCCTCTCGCTCGGCGTGATCGGCACCAAGCCCAAGGCCGAAACCTTTACCGCGGTGCGCCTGTCGGCCGACCTGACCCCGCCGCCCCCGCCGCCGTCCCGTCCGACGCCGCAGCAACCTGCTGCGGCGCCAGTCGCCGCGCAGCCCGCCTCGCCGATCGTCGCCCCGCCGTCACCGATCGTGATGCCGGCCACCACGCCGGTTGCCAGCGCCGCCCCGGCGCCCGTGGTCATCGCCGCCCCCGCTCCCATCGCTGCTCCGGCACCGGCGGCCCCCGCCGCGCCCGCTGCCCCGGCCATCGCCCGGGGGCGGGACCTCTCGGCCAATCTCGTCGAAGCCGATCCGCCCCGCTACCCGATCGATTCGCGCCGCGCGCGCGAACAGGGCACGGTCGAACTGGCCGTGACCGTCGGCACCGACGGTCGTGTCGCGGGCATCGGCATTGCCCGGTCGAGCGGGTTCGACCGCCTCGATCGCGCCGCCCTCGCCGCGGTCAAGCGCTGGCGCTGGACGCCTCTGCGCCAGAACGGTGTCGCCGCCATCGTCGAGGGCACGGTTCGCATTCCCTTTGTGCTGCAGGGCTGACACGGCCTCGATCCCGATGATGCTGCACATTCCCGGCGTACTTGGCCCGGCGGACCTCGAACGGGCCCGTGCCCTGCTGCGCGAGGCCGAATGGCAGGACGGCGACGCGACCGCCGGCCCGCTCGCCCGCCGGGTCAAGGCCAACCACCAGTTGCCGCTCGACAGCGCGATCGGCGCCGCCGTCGGCCAGCGCATCCTCGAGCGGCTGGGCGAGACCCCGCTGTTCATCGCCGCCGCGCTGCCCCGCCGCGTGCTGCCACCGCGCTTCAACCGATACGAGGGTGGCGGCACCTATGGCCGTCACATCGACAACGCGCTGTTCCGCGTGCCCGGCACCGACGACTACGTGCGCAGCGACATCTCCTGCACGCTGTTCCTCTCCGATCCCGACGAATACGACGGCGGCGAACTGGTGGTCGAGGACAGCTACGGGGCGCACCGGGTCAAGCTGCCAGCCGGCGACATGGTGCTGTACCCCGGCACCAGCCATCACTACGTCACGCCCGTGACGCGCGGCGCCCGGCTGGCGGCCTTCTTCTGGACGCAGAGCCTGGTCCCCGCCGAGGCCGACCGCCGCAGCCTGTTCGAGATGGACCAGGCGATCCAGGCCCTTGCGGCGGAGCAGCCCGATCACCCTTCGGTCGCGGCGCTGACCGGGGTCTATCACAACCTGCTGCGCCGCTGGTCGCAGCCGTGACGGCAAGCCACGCCGCCCCCCTGCCGGCCGACATCGCGACGCTGGCCGACTACGAACGCCACGCGGCCGCGTATATCGATCCCGCCACCTGGGCGCACATCGCGCAAGGGACCGCGCACGCCAACCGCGCAGCATTCGGCCGCTGGGGCCTACTGCCGCGCCCGCTGGCGCCGATCGCGCAAGGCAGCACGGCGCGTGACTTGCTTGGCCAGCGCCACGATGCGCCGCTACTGCTGGCGCCGGTCGCCTATCACCGGCTGGTTCACCCCGCCGGCGAGATCGCCACGGCACAAGCCGCTGCCGCGATGGGCACCACGCTCGTCACCAGCACCCTGTCGAGCGTGACGCTCGAGGACATCGCCGCCGCAACGCGCGCGGCCGCACAGGAACTGGGCCTGCCGGTCCCACCGCAGTGGTTCCAACTCTATTGCCAGCCCGATCCCGACCAAACCCTGGCGCTCGTCCGCCGTGCCGAGGATGCGGGATATGGCATGCTGGTCGTGACAGTGGATGCCGCGATCAAGCGCGCCGACTTCGCGCTGCCGCCGGGCGTCGTGGCGGCGAACCTCGCCGATCCTGCCGGCGCGGCGCCTGTACCCCATCGCGCCGAGGCCCAGGCCGGCCCGCTTATCTTCGGCAGCGCACTGGCCCGGCAGGCGCCGACCTGGGACACGATCGCGCAGCTGCGCCAAGCGACGAGCCTGCCGCTCGTGGTCAAGGGCCTGCTCCATCCCGACGATGCAAGGGCCGCGCGCGAGGCCGGGGCGGAAGGCATCGTGGTCTCCAACCACGCCGGCCGCGTGCTCGATGGCGTAGCGCCGGCGCTGCCCTGCCTGCCCGCGGTGCGCGCGGCGGTGGGGCCCGGCTATCCCGTACTGTTCGACGGCGGCGTGCGCAGTGGCGCCGATGCGCTCAAGGCCATGGCGCTGGGCGCCGACGCGGTCATGGTCGGCCTGCCGCAGCTTCATGCGCTGGCCGTCGGCGGGGTGGCGGGCGTCGCGCACATGCTGCACATCCTGCGTACCGAATTCGCGCTGGCGATGGCGCAATGCGGCTGCACCGATGCCAGCCGGATTGGACCGGGGCTGGTGATGCCGATGATCGGTGGCTAAGCCTGGGGCATGACGCCCGAACTTTCCGCCTACCTCGCCCGCATTGGCCTCTCCGGTCCGGTTCCCGCCACGCCCGAGGGGCTGGCCCGGGCGCAACGCGCGCACCGCGAGGCGATCGCCTTCGAGAACCTCGACCCCATGCTCGGCCGGCCGATCGACCTCGCCCCGGCGGCGATCCGCGCGAAGCTGGTCGATGCCGGCCGCGGCGGATATTGCTTCGAACACAACGGCCTGTTCGGCGCCATGCTGGCCGAGATGGGGCTGCCCAGCCGGCCGCTGCTCGGCCGCGTCTGGCTCGGCGGCGAGCCGGGTGCGATCCCGCCGCGCACGCACACCCTGCGGCTGGTCTCGATCGGCGACGCGCTGTGGCTGGGCGATGCCGGGTTCGGTGCCGCGTGGGTGCCGCCGCTGCCGCTGCGTGATGGCGCCACGGCGCAAACGCCCGATGGCTTCACGCACCGCCTGCGCCGCGCCGATGTGCCGGGCAGCCTGCGGGGCGAATGGCTGCTCGAGCGCCGGGCCGCCGGCGAGGCGAGCGCATGGGAGCCGCAATATGGCTTCGACCTGACCCAAGTCGCCGAGGCGGATCTGGCCATGGCCAATCACTGGACCGGCACGCGCCCGCAGACCCGCTTCACCAGCGCCTGCATCGTCTCGATCGTCCTGCCCGTCGGCTTTGCCGCGCTGCGCGACCGGGCCGTCAGCATCCAGCGCAACACCGGGCGCGAGGCCCATGGGCTCGACACGCCCGACGCCTGGAGCCGCGCGATCGCCGACACGTTCCGCATCCGCCTGCCCGATGCCGATGCACGGGCGCTGAGCGCCAACCTCTACGCCTGACCCTGTTGGGCCGGACTGCGCTCGGGCATGGCCTTGCGCGCGGATCGCGCTATAGGCCGGCGATGACCGTGATCACCCGCTTCGCGCCCTCGCCCACCGGCCGGCTCCATGTCGGCAACATCCGCACCGCGCTCCACAACTGGCTACTGGCCAAGAAGCACGGCGGCCGGTTCCTGCTGCGCATCGACGACACCGATGCCGAGCGCAGCCGCGAGGAGCATGTCGAGGCGATCCGCGCAGACCTCGCCTGGCTCGGTCTCGATCCCGAGGGCGAGGAGCGCCAGTCGCAGCGCGGCGCGCTTTACGAAGCCGCGTTCGAGCGCCTTGTCGCCGAGGGGCGTCTTTACGCCGCTTATGAAACCGCCCAGGAACTCGACCTCAAGCGCAAGATCCTGCTCGGCCGCGGGCTGCCGCCCATCTACGATCGCGCCGCGCTGGCCCTGACCGAGGCCGACCATGCCGCGCGCGCCGCCGCCGGCGAGCGTCCGCACTGGCGCTTCAAGCTCGATCACGACACCCCGATCACCTGGGACGACGGCATTCGCGGACCCCAGCAGTTCGATCCGCGCCAGATGTCGGACCCCGTGGTGCGCCGCGCCGACGGCTCTTGGCTCTATATGCTGCCAAGTGCGATCGACGATGTCGCCATGGGCATAACCGACGTGCTGCGCGGCGAGGACCATGTCTCCAACACCGCGACGCAGGTGCAGATGTTCGCCGCGCTGGGCGCCACCCCGCCACGTTTCGCCCATGCCGCGCTGCTGACCGGCAGCGAGGGCAAGCTGTCTAAGCGGCTCGGCTCGCTGGGCATGGCAGACCTGCGCGAGGCCGGGATCGAGCCCGAGGCGCTGGTCGCGCTGATCGCGCGGCTGGGCACCTCTGATCCGGTCGACCCGGCGCTGTCCGCCGCCGACCTCGCCGCCGCCTTCGACCTGTCCCGCTTCGGCCGCGCGCCGGCGCGGTTCGACGAGGCGGAACTGCATCGCATCAACGCCGCGGTCGTCCATCGCCTGCCTTACGCCCGCGTCGCGCATCTCCTGCCAGACGGCATCGACGCGGCGGCGTGGGAGGCAATCCGCCCCAACCTTGGCCACATCGGCGAAGCAGCGGAATGGGCACAGGTCATCGCCGGCCCGGTCAGCCCCCCGCCCTTCGACAGCGAGACCTCGGCCTTCCTCGCGCAGGCCGCCGAGCTTGTCGCGACACTTGACTGGGCCGACCCCTGGCCCGCACTGACCACGGCACTCAAGGACGCGACCGGCCGCAAGGGCAAGGCGCTGTTCCTGCCGCTGCGCCAGGCCCTCACCGGCAAGGATCACGGCCCAGACATGAAGGCGCTGCTCCCGCTCATCGCGCGCGACGAGGCGGTGCTCAGGCTGCGCGCGGGCTGACCGCGCGGTATGGCATCATGCGGTGATGCCATACCGCGCATAGAAATGGTCGATCTCGGGGTAGATGCGCCGCGCCGCCGCGATCGCGGCATCGCCTTCCGCCTTCTTGCCGAGCTTGCGCGCGACGATCCCCGACATGAACAGCGAGCTTGGGATATCGGGCGATTCGGCCAGAGCCCCGGCGTAGTCGGCGGCGGCTTCGGTGAAGCGGCCGGCGCGATAGTGAACCATTCCGCGACTGTCGAGGTAGGAAGCCGGATCGGACGACAGCTCGATTGCGCGGCTGCAATCGTCCATCGCCTGCTCCAGGTTCTGGTTGCGCAAAGCCAGGAACCAGCATCGGGCATTGCGCAACTCGGCCGAACGCGGGCGCTTTTCGACGAGGCTGTCGACATAGCCCAGCGCGTCGTCATAGCGAGTGCCGGTCTCGAGCACCTCGATGCGCAGCAGGGCATCCTGCAGGCCATCGTCGGTGGTCGGGTCCGGTTCGGCGGGTAGAAGGGCCAGGGCGTCATCCACCTTGTCTGCGTTGGCCAATTCCTTGGCCAATTGGTTGCGGGCCTCGCTGTTGCCGTCCTCGAGGTCGTAGGCTGCGCGCGCATCCGCCAGCGCGCCGGCGTGGTCGGACCGCTGGGTGCGCAGATAGGACCGGGCAAGATAGCGTGCGGCGCTGGCGTCGATCGTGATCGCCTTGCCGTAGTCCTCCTCGGCGCCGGCATAGTCGAGCAGGGCACGCCGGAAACCGGCGCGATCGGCCAAACGGGCGGCATCGTCGGGCTTGGCCGCAATGCGCGCGTCGAAGATCGCGCGGGCGCGCTTCATTGCCGCCGTGTTCTGGCGAGCGGGAACGTCGGTCCACTTTTGCGGATAAGCGGGCGCCAGATCGACGTGGACCAGTCCGGCCAGCGTCTCGGCAATGGTCTTGCCGGTCGCGCTGATCGCCTCGGGCGGCACTTCGACGCCGGTCTCGCGCGATTCGATGTCCTCCGTAAGGCGGCCATCGCCGACCGTGACATGGCGTTGCCACGCCACGACCGGCAGGGCGATGCGACGATCGAGATCGCCCGTCACCGATACGCCCTTGCCGCCATCGGGCAGGACGAACGTGCTGCGCGCCCGTGCTGTCCACGGATCCGAGATCAGGGCCGGTATCGTGCGCCACGCGGCGCGATCGCGCGGTGCGTCATAAACCACACGCAGCGACGGCTTGAGCGGCAGGTTGTAGTGCCCGTCGCTCCAGGTCCAGTTGAGGTAGACCACGCCCTCGGTCGCGACGGTCCAGACCGCCTTGTCGGCGTCATAGGTTGCGCGCACGTCGCCGATCAGGTTGCTGCCGGTCCAGCTTTCGGCCTGGCGCTCGACGAACTTGGTGAGTTCGTCGTCGTAATTGGCGTTGGGCTGCACCCGGTTGCGCGCCGCTGCCGGCCCCTCGAAGCGGATCGTCAACGTGTAGGGTGACGGCAGGTGCGGGCCTGCAGTCATGTCATAGGTAATGCCGACGTCCGAGGCCATGCGGGCATTGGCCCGGCGCGGAAGATCGAGCAGCGCACCGCCGCCGGTATAGAGCGGCAGGACCTTACCATAGCGCGGCACGTCGCGGATATCCTCGATCCGCGATCCCAGCATCGTGCCGTCGAGCCAGAAATCCTCGTCGCCGACACGCGCACGCACGAAGACATGATCGAACGCCATGGCCGAAGGCAGAGCGCTTTCCACCGCATCGCCGCGCTGGATGTTGGCCAGCACCGGTTCGGCCGTGATGCCCAGTCGGTCGAGGATGGCGAGGAGTAGCACGGTCTTGGCCTTGCAATCGCCATAGCGCTTGGCCCAGGTGTCCTCGGGCTTTTGCGGCACGTAGTTTCCGGTGCCCATCGCGATCAGCTGGTACCGGACCTCGTCCTGGACCAGTTGCAGTGCAGCCGCCATGCGCGCGACCGGATCGCTGGTCCGCTTGGCGATCGCCTGCACGCGCGCATCGAGGTCGCCGCCCGCGGTGATCGTATCCTTCACGGCATAGAGCGGCGCCATCGTGGCCGCCACGCTCTTCCAGTCCGCAAACGTCGTGAACATGATGAGCGGTATCGCCTGGAACCGCGTCGGCATGTTCTTGGGCAAGTCGGGAAGCTTGGCGATGGGCAGGGGTATGGTCAGTTCGCTCCAGCCGCCCGGCAACGTACCCTGCTGCGGGGTGACGCCGCCCACCATGCTCTTCCAGAACAGCGGTCGTTCAGTCCGCCAGATGAGCCGGGCGCGGCCGTATTCCAGCCGAGTGGGCCCAGGGATCATCACCAGCGCATCCTGCGCGTTGCCCTTGAGCACGGGATCCTGGCCACTGATGCTGAACGCGACACGCAGGCGATCGCCCACCTGCAGATCCTCGAGATGCTTGACCGCCGTGAGCGCGCCGTTGACCGACATCCGTTCGAGCCCCGCCTCGCGGCGCAGGACGGTGAACCCGGCGCCGTTCTGCAAGCCGTCGATCACCTTGCCATCACGGATGATGTCGATGCGATGGAACGTGACGTCGCCCTGGCTGGGTTGCCAGTTAACCGAAATGGTCCCGCGCTGGTTCAGCACCTCGGGGCTGGAAATCAGCGTCGTCGTGTCGATGAAGGCGGTCACGGTCGCGCCATCGACCTGTGCCTGCTCGTCGAACCGGGGCAGCGCGCCCTGCGTTTTGGCACCACCGGCGGCCGCGGCCGGTGCGGGCTCGGGCGATGGCACGACCCAGGCCGGCACCGGCGCCACAAGAACCTTGTCGCCGGCATGCGCGGCCACAGGCAGGGTCATGGCCAAGGCCGTACCCGCCAATACGGCTGCCTTGCCACCGAACACACCGCTTCGCTTCATCCTTGCCCCCATCATGCCAAGTGCCTGTATCGTCATGCATCCAGTGCTTGGCAAGCGACGGTGGCACCGCTTCGGTGAAGCAGCTAAAAGTTTGCTCCATGCCCGACCGCGCCCTTTCTTCCGCCAAACCCTCTCCCCCTGTCGAGCGCCTCGGCATCGTCGGCAGCGGGCGCGTGGCGCGGGCGCTGGCTTGGCGCCTGTGTGCAGCGGGCCTTCCGGTTCGGCTGCATGCCCGTTCGCCGGAAAAGGCGGCTGATGCCGTGGCGATGATCGCAGGCGCCGGCGTCGAGGCGGATCTTGTGGCGCTGGTCGAGTGGTGCGACGCTCTTGCGCTTTGCGTTGCCGATGATGCCTTGCCTGGGGTTATCGAAACCCTGGTTCCGGCGCTGGGCGCGTGCGGACCCGCGCGGCGGCTTGTGTTCCACGTCAGCGGTCGCAGCGGCGCGGATGTATTGGCGCCTTTGCGCGACGCAGGCGCGCAGGTTGCGGCGATCCATCCGGCGATGACCTTTACCGGCGACCCGGCGCTCGAGGCGCAGCGGATGGCGGGCGCGCGCTTTGCCGTGACCGCGCCCGATGCGGCGACACAGGCGTGGGCGGAGGCGCTGGTCGCGCTGTTTGGCGGGGTGGCGGTACCCGTCGCGGAGGCGCAGCGCAGTCTCTACCATGCCGCGCTGTGCCACGCCGCCAACCATCTCGTGTCGCTGATCGCGGGGGCCGAGAAAGCGCTTGCTGCCGCCGGGGTGGCGGAACCGTGGGCGCTGATGGCACCGCTGGTCGAGGCCGCGCTCGGCAACAGCCTGGCGCATGGTTTCGCGGCGCTGTCAGGCCCATTGCTGCGCGGCGATGCCGGGACGATCGCAGGCCATCTCGACGCGCTGCGCGGCGCCAGCCCCTCGGTGCTGCCGGCCTATCGTGCCATGGCCCTGGCAACGCTCGACCAACTGGCCGAACGCCCGGGGCCGGACCCGCGTGATACCGATCGCGACCACGTGCTTCGCGACCTGCTTGCGACCGGGGGATAGGCAGGCGAATTATTTTCGCGCAGGACGGAAGGATATGGAGGCGCCGTGTCTCTAGGACAGGCGAAAGAGGGAAAACCCAAAGCCGATGGAGGATGGGACGGGACCGGATTTGCGAGCGCAACTCGAGCGCCGCCGCGCCCTGGCGCTGTGGGTGGCGCGCGAGATCATGCCGCACGAGCCGCGCATGCGCGCCTGGTTCGTGAAGCGGCGGATTGCGCCCGATGTAGTGGATGAACTCATGCAGGACGCCTATTGCCGCGTAGCCATGCTGGACAGCGTCGATCATATCGATTGCGGCCATGCCTACTTCTTCTCGATCTGCCGCAACCTCCTCGCCCGCCGGCTGAAGCGCCAGCAGATCGCGCCGTTCGAGGCGATCAGCGAGATCGAGAGCTATCGTGACAGCGGCCTGCCCTCGCCCGAGGAGCAGGTCGCCGCGCGCATGGCGTTCGATCGCGTGCGCAGCCTGCTGGCGCAATTGCCCGAACGCTGCCGCCGCGTCGTCGAGTTGCGCAAGATCGAGGGCTGGTCGCAGAAGGAAATCGCCGCCCACATGGGCATGACCGAGAAGGCGGTCGAAAAGCAGGTGTGGGTCGGCGTGCGCGCGATCCGCGAGGCCTGGGACCGGCTCGACGACGAGCCCGAAACCATCGTGACGGGGCGCCTGGCACTATGACCATCGACCGCACTTCCGCCCCGCGTGGCGATCGCGACGAGGCTGCCCAGTGGGTGGCGCGCATGGACGCGTCCGACTGGAACGCGGGTGACGAGTCCGCGCTCCAGGCCTGGTTGCGCGCCGATCCGCGCCGCCATGGGCTGCTGCTTCAGGCGCAGGCCGCATGGCTGCTGCCCGACGTGACGACACCGGCAGCCGAGGCAGAGGCCGCGCCCGCGCCCGAACCTGCCAACGACACCCGCTCGCGCTGGCGGCGGCGCGGCGTGCTCGGCGGGATGATCGCTGCGGGTGCCGCGGCGGTGGTCGGCACGCGCTTTGCGCTGACCAGCGGGGCCGAATACATCACCCGGCTCGGCGAGATCCGGCGTGTGCCGCTGGACGACGGCTCGATCATGACGATCAACTCGGACACCGAGCTCAAGGTCAACCTGACGCAGCACGCGCGCGAGGTGGAACTGGCGCAGGGCGAGGCCTGGTTCGAGGTGGCCAAGGATGCGCAGCGGCCCTTCGTCGTCGCCTCCGGCCCGGTGCGCGCACAGGCGATCGGCACGGCCTTTTCGGTGCGCAAGCGCGAGGAAGGCGTTGAGGTTCTGGTCACCGAAGGCGTGGTCGAGACCTGGACCGCTGCCGATGCCACGCAGAAACTGCGCGTGATGGCGGGCGAGCGCGCCATGATCAATGCCCGCGCGCTGGTGCATTACCAGGCCAGCGAGACCGCGCCGGTCGATCGGGCGCTGGCCTGGCGCAACGGGATGATCGACCTCAACGGCACGACGCTGCGCGAGGCGGCCGACGAGTTCAACCGCTACAACCAGCGGCAGATCGTCATCGCCGACCCCGACGTGGCCGCCGAGCAGTTCGACGGCCTGTTCCGCATTGGCGATCCGGAAGGCTTTGCCGAGACGCTCAAGGCCACGCTCAATGTCTCGGTCAACACCAGCGATCCGCGCACGATCCGCATCCAGCGCGCGGTGGAACCAAATCCGGCGAAATAAATTTCGCGCGCGCGGAAGGAAAATGCGCGGCCCGTGTCTCTAGGCGAATACGGACTGATACGGTCTGAAGCGTAATGAAATCCTGATGGGAGGGATAACTATGACAACGACCACATTACGTGGCGTTCTGTTTGCGTCGACGGGAATCGTGTGCATGGCGACCATGCCGGTTTCCGCGCAGGCCACCACCGAAGTCCGTCAGTTCGCAATCCCTGCGCAGCCCGCAGAAACCGCCATCGGCATTCTTGGCCACCAGGCCAACGTCCAGATCATCGCCTCGCGCAAGCTGACCCGCGCGGTGCGCACCAACGAAGTGCGCGGCCGCCTGACCGTGTCGGCCGCGCTCGACCGGCTGTTTGCCGGCACCGGCCTCGCCGCGCGCCAGACCGGCCCGGCGACCTTCGCCGTCGTCGCCCGTCCGGCCGCCGCGCGCAGCCCGCTCGCCGCGCCGCAGATCGCACTCGCCAGCCAAGCGGCCGCCGTCGAGCCCGCCGCCGCACCGCGCGCCGCGGAGCCGGCGGCCGAGGAACCCGCCACACAGGCGATCGTCGTCACTGGCCTGCGCGCCAGCCTCGACAGCGCGCGCGGGATCAAGCGCGCCTCGTCGGGCATCGTCGATGCCATCTCCACCAAGGACATCGGCAAGCTGCCCGATGCCAACCTCGCGGAATCGCTGCAGCGCATCACGGGCGTGTCGATCGACCGCTCGGGCGGCGAAGGCGCCTTCATCACGGTTCGCGGCTTCGGTCCGGAATTCAACACGGTTCTGGTCAACGGCCGCCAGGTTGCCACCCCTACCGACCCGAGCCAGGCCTCGGGTCGGGCCTTTTCCTTCGACACCCTGGCGTCGGAACTGGTCTCGGGCGTGGAAGTCTACAAGTCCTCGACCGCGCGCTACCAGTCGGGCGGTGTCGGCTCCACGGTCAACATCAAGACCGCGCGCCCTTTCGACTACAACGGCCGCAAGTTTTCCGCGACGGTTGACGCCAACTACGACAGCAACGCCAAGAAGGGCGCGCCCGACGGCTCGTTCCTGTTCGCCGACACGCTGGCGGACGGCAAGCTCGGCGTCCTTGTCTCGGGCAGCTACCAGCACCGCTTCACGCGGCTGAAGCAGGCGCAGACCGACGGCTGGCTCGTCAATCCCGCTGTCCCGGCCGACCAGGTCAACGGCGGCAAGGGCACGGTCAGCAGCAGCAACCCGCAGGGCAACATCTTCATCCCGCAGAACTTCGACAGCAAGGTCACGCGCGAGGATCGCGAGCGGATCGGCGGCACCGTCGTGCTGCAATACCGCCCGAGCGACACCGTCACGGTGACCGCCGACGCGCTCTACACCAAGTTCACCAACAAGACCGACACCCGCTCGTACGGGCACTGGTTCACCGCGTCGAACCTGACCAACGTCAAGACCGACGCCAACGGCACCGCGATCGACATGACGCAGGCCAGCGGCATCGCCACCGATTTCCACGACAAGAAGTTTGACAAGCGCACCAACACGCGCGAATTCGGCCTCAACCTCGAATGGAAGATCTCGCCCAACCTGACCGCCTCGCTCGACGGCACGTACTCGCTCGCCAAGGAAGATCCCAACGGCGGCCGCGAAGCCTATCTCGCGCTGCTGGGCTACCTCACGGGTTCGTCGCGCTATCAGTCGGACAGTTCGATCCTGCCGTGGCAGACCGAGACGCTGCCGACCTTCGCCAACCCCGCCAGCCCCTGCGGCAGCGCGGTGACGGACTCGGGCAGGCCGGGCAGCACCACCGTCGTCGGCCAGGGCCAGCCGACCTGCCAGCACGTCATGCTGCTGCGCGGCTACGGCATCCGCGACCAGGTCACGCAGGGCCGTGCCGACTTCGCCTACAAGGGTGACAGCGACGAAGGCCTCGTGAACGCGAACTTCGGCCTCTATTACTCGCGCGACAAGAAGGACACCTCGCTCTACTCGAACGACGGCGGCACCGGCTGCACGACCTGCGGCTACAACATCCCCTCGCCTGCCGGCGTCGCGATCTCGACCTTCAACGCGGGCAGCGGCTTCCTGTCGGGCATCAGCGGGTCCAACCGCCTGCCCACGCAGTGGCTGACGTTCGACGGCCCCTCGCTGTTCAACGCGATCACCGCCCAGCAGCGCGCGACCAACCCCTCGTTCACCTTCGCCCCGCCGCTGGTCAACGACACGATCGTCACCGAGCGCGTGCTCGGCGCCTATCTCGAAACCGAGTTCAAGGGCGACGTCGGCGGCCGTCCGCTGTCGATCGTCGGCGGCGTGCGCTTCGAGGACACCGAGACCAACGTCAACGGCCTCGCCACCGCCTATACCGGGCTGGTCAAGCTCGCCAACGACCAGACGCAGTACGGCTCGGCCTCGTCGGGGACCACGCGCACGCTGGGCAAGTCGCATTACCTCGACATCCTGCCCAACATCGCGCTCAAGTGGCAGGTGACGGACGCCTTTACGGTGCGCTTTGCCGCCTCGCAGACGATCACCCGCCCGACGCTCGAGCAGCTCTCGCCGGTGACGACGCTCGTCACGCTGCGCCCCGGCAACTTCGCCGCCAGCCGCGGCAATGCCGACCTCAAGCCGTTCAAGTCGAGCAACCTCGACGTCTCGTTCGAGTATTACTACGCACCGGGCAGCTATGTCTCGGTCGGCGCCTACCTCAAGAACGTCAACAACTTCATCGTGCTGAACCAGACCACGGGCACGGTCGCCAATTCCACAGGCGGTCCGCTGCTCGATCCGGCCACCGGCTTGCCGGCACAGTTCACGGTCACCGCCCCGGTCAACGGCCAGGACGCGACGGTGAAGGGCATCGAGGCTGCATGGCAGTACTCGATCGGCGACACCGGCTTCGGCTTCCAGGTCAACGGCACGCTGGTCGGCTCGAACCGTCACCTCGACCCGCAGAACCTCAACAATAAGTTCGCGCTGACCGGCCTGTCCAACTCGGCCAACGCGGTGGTGTTCTACGACAAGAACGGCATCGAGGCGCGCGTCGCCTACAACTGGCGCGATCGCTTCCTGCAGTACCTTGCCCCGCCGCCGCTCAACGGCGCCGGCCAGGCCGTGACGCAGGTCCGCCCCTATTCTCAGATCGACGCCAGCGCGACCTATCACGTCACGCCCGAGGTCGCGATCTTCGTCGAAGGCGCGAACCTGACCAACTCCCGCACGCTGAAATATGCGTACTATACCAACCAGTTCCTCTATGCCGAGGACAGCGGGCGGCGCTTCAAGTTCGGGGCCCGGGTCAACTTCTGATCGGGCCGGCAGCGTCGGGGCGACCCGGCGCTGCACCTGTGAAAACCAGGGCACGCTTTGCATCATGCATCGCGTGCCCTTTGCACCGGACGCAGCCGGATGATACCTGCGCACCAGGAAGGGGAGACTGGCTGGATGCCCGCAAGCGCGGCCCGTGAAATCGCATCGGTCTGCATCGTCGGCGGCGGATCGGCCGGCTGGCTGACGGCCGGGCTGATCGCCGCACGGCACGGCCCCGACCTCAAGGTCACGCTGGTCGAGAGCGTCAGCCGCGGCACGATCGGCGTCGGTGAAGGCACCTGGCCGACGATGCGCAACACGCTGCGCAAGATCGGCATCGCCGAAACCGACTTCATGCGGTTCTGCCACGCCTCGTTCAAGCAGGGGGCCAAGTTCGCCCGCTGGCGCACCGGCGCACCCGACGATTTCTACTACCACCCGCTGGTCCTGCCCGAGGGGTTCCCCGACCTCGACCTCGCGCCCTACTGGAACGCCGAGGCGCAAGCGGCGAGTGCGGGTGGCCGCAACGGCGTGCCCTCGTTCTCCGATGCGGTGTGCTTCCAGGAATTCCTGTGCGAGCGCGACCTGGCGCCCAAGCTGATGACCTCGCCCGACTATGCGGGGATCGCAAACTACGCCTACCACCTCGATGCGGTGAAGCTGGGCGAACTGCTGAGCGCGCATTGCACCGGCAAGCTCGGCGTCCACCACATCGACGACGAGATCGACGGCGTGACACGCGCCGACAATGGCGATATCGCCGCGGTGATCGGCCGGCGCAGCGGTGCGATCGCGGCCGACCTGTTCATCGACTGCACCGGCTTTGCCTCGCGCCTGCTGGGTGAGGCGCTCGGCGTGCCGTTCGTCGACCGCTCCGACGTGCTGTTTATCGACCGCGCCCTCGCGGTCCAGCTGCCAGTCGAGGCGGACAGCCCGATCGCCTCGCAGACCATCTCCACCGCGCAGAAGCACGGCTGGATCTGGGACATCGGCCTGCCGACGCGGCGCGGGATCGGCTACGTCTGGTCCAGCCGCCACGCCGGCGCCGACCATGTGGAGGAGGAGCTGGCCGCCTATGTCGGCCCCGGGTTCGACAAGCTCTCCCCGCGCGAGATCACCATCCGCTCGGGCCATCGCGAAACCTTCTGGAAGAACAACGTCGTCGCCGTCGGCCTCGCCGCCGGGTTCCTCGAACCGCTCGAGGCCTCGGCGCTGGTGCTGATCGAGCTGTCGGCCGATTACATCGCCACCAGCATGCCCGCCACGCGCGCCAGCATGGATTTCGTCGCCCGCCGCTTCAATACGATGACCCGCTATCGCTGGGACCGCATCATCGAGTTCCTCAAGCTGCACTACGTGCTGTCCGAGCGCGACGACACCGCGTTCTGGCGCGACAACCGCGACCCGGCGACCATCCCGCAGGAACTGCAAAACCAGCTGGAACTGTGGCGCGACACCCCGCCGGGGGAGCACGATTTCTCGAGCGCGCACGAGATGTTCCCCGCGGCCAGCTATCAATACGTGCTCTACGGCATGGGCTTTCGCACCCGCGTCGGCGCGGGCCAGCTGGCGAAGGCGGACATGGCCGAGGATGCCTTCGCCCAGAACGCCGCCACCAAGCGCCGGCTCGCCGGCATGATGCCCACCAACCGCGCACTGCTCGACAAGCTGGCGCAGCACCGTTTCCCGCCCCTTTGACCCCTCCCCATTTGACCCTGATCGCTCGCGAGGCCCGATGACCCTGACCCAGCTTACCCGCGCCGAGCACGGCGCATGGCGCATCGACCCGGCCAAGGCCGCCGCCGCGGCCGCGACCGTCCACCTCGTGCCGCTGGTGGCGGACGAGATCCGCAAGGTCGCGGGGCAGTTCCCGGTGTTCCTCGCCAAGGATGCCGACACGGGTCAGTTCTACCCCGCGGCGCTGATGGGGCTGGAGCCGCACGAGAACCTGTTCTGGAACGGCACCGCTCTGGAAGCCGACGCGCTGCCGCTCAACCTGTTGCGCCTGCCCTTCTTCGTCGGCGGCGAGGGCGAGGAAGCGGTGATCTGCATCGACACCGCCAGTGCCGCGATCGACCCGGCCGGGCCCTGCGCGATCCTGGGTCCCGAGGGCGAGGACAGCGACTACATGCGCGCGATCCAGGCGATTCTCGGCCGGCTGGTTTCGGGGCGCGAGGACACGCGCCGGCTGGTCGACTTCATGCTCGAGCATCGCCTGGTCCGCGAGATGAAGCTCGATCTCACTTTCCATGACGGCAGCACCAGCCTGCTCACCGGCCTTTACGGGCTGGACGAGCCGGCGCTGGCGCGCGCGCGCGACAAGGTGGGCGAATTTGCCGACCTCATGACGCTGGCCGCGATGGCGCTCTCGCTCGATCATGTCGCGGGGCTGGTGCGCCGCAAGAATGCCCGCCTTGCCGCCCAAGCCGCCTGGTTCACGCCCGCCGGCTGAGGGATCGGCACCAAGATGCAGATCCATCCGGTCACCACGATGGGCACCGAGGGCGTGCCGCTGTGGACGATCGACGCGGCGCACCCAGCGCCCGACCTCCTGCTCGACGCGGCGTCGCGCGCATCGTTCGCCGCAGCCAGCGGCGATCTCTATCCCGGCCGCCGCGCCCCTGCGCCGCCGGAATGGGCCGAGTGGCTGCAGACCGCGCTACCGCACTGGCCCGGGCTGTCCGGCGCGAGCCTGCTGCGCGCGGATTTCGCCATCGCCGATCGCGATCCGGCCTCACTCGCACCGGTGCAGCGCATTCCCCATTTCGACGACAGCGATGGCGCCATCGTGGCGCTGGTCCACTATCTCTGTCATACGCCCCACGGCGGCACCACCTTCCACCGCCATCGCGCGACCGGGTTCGAGCGGGTGACCGCCGAGCGTGCGCCCATGTGGCGGCAGGCCCTGGCCAGCGACGCCGCGCGCCACGGCATGCCCGGCCTGCGCTACCACGCCGGCGACACCGATGCCTTCGTGCAGATCGGCGGCGCGGCGCTGCGCTTCAACCGGGCGATCGCCTACCCGGCCAACTGCCTGCATTGCGGCGATGTCGCCCAGGGCTGGGCATCGGCCGACAGGCTGACCATCACCGCGCTGCTGCGCCTCTGACCGATCGCCGCGACGCTGCGATCAGAGGACCTTGCGCATCCGCACCAGTGGGACCGCAACGTCGCCGACCATGGCCTCGACGCGCTCGCACGCGCGGTATCCCGCCGCGCCGTAAAGCGGCAGTCCGCTGAGCGTCGCCATCAGTTCCGCCTCGCGGAAACCATGCGCCGCCGCCGCGCGCTCGCACCCGGCGAGGATGCGGCGCCCCACGCCCTGCCGCACGAACGCGGGGTGGGTGTACATCGCGCGGATCCGCGCCGGGTCGCGCGCCGGATCGAGCAGCACGGGATCGCGCAGCGCCGTGCTGTGATCCCCGCCATAGAGCGTGGCGCGACGGCTCCAGCCGCCGCACCCCGCCAGCACCCCGTCACGCTCGGCGACGAGGTACGTGCCATCGGCCACGAGCTGCGTGTCAAGCCCCATGACCGCCCGGCTCGCGATCACCTGCTCGGGCGTCAGCACCTCGGCCTGGAGCGTATCGATCGCGAGCGTGATCAGCGCGGACAGCGCCGGCAGGTCGGCCTCGGTCGCCCAGCGCGTGGTCCATGCGTCGGGCAGGGAACTTGGCGTCATGGCCGGCACTTGGGTCCTTCAGGCTGCCATGGCCCGCTGGTGCAGACGCGTGATGGCATCGATCGATGAGAGGAGCGCCCCCTCCTGCCAGCAGCCGTAGTACGAGCAATGCTCGCCCGCCAGCACGATGCGCCCCTCCATGGCGACGAGGTTCTGGTAATGCGCGGCGCGGCTCTGCTCGGTCCATGCCGCGCAGCATCCGAGGATCCACGGCATCCGGTTCCACGCGACGCTGGCGCCCGAGAGGTACTCCTTGCGGTATTCCTCGGGATGGAACGCAGAACCCTGGTCGAGTGCCGCCTGGATGCGCTTTTCGGGCGTCATCCCGGCCAGCATGTAGGCGCCCGCCCCGAACGGATAGGCACCCAGCAGCACCGCCGGTCCGTCGCTGAAGCACCCCGCGCTGGGATAGGAGATCAGCGAGATCGCCTGGTCGGTGAACGAAATGCCGCCATAGATTGCGTGGTCGGTTTCCCAGAAACGGCGCTTCATCTCCAGCCCGATCTTGACCGAGTTGCCATAGGGCAGCGCGCGGATCGCCGCTTTCTTGGCCGCGGAAACCTGGAAGTCGATCTGATTGAGCACCGGGGCCGGGATGGTGCAGACCATGTAGTCGGCATGCGCCTCGCCGGTGGCGCCGGTCTTGGTGTCGGTCCAGCCGGCGGTGACGCCCTTGTCGTCCTGCGCGATGCGGGTGACGCGGGTGTTGAAGCGGATCATCTTGCCGACGCGCGCCTGGAAGGCCTTGCCGATGTGGTCCATGCCGCCCTTGGGCTGGAACATCGTCGTCTGCATGACGTGCTCGGCATAGAAACCGAGCGATTGCCACACCTTGCTGTCGAGCGTCTCGGAGAGGCTGAACGGGTCGTTGGGAATGGGCGCGCCGTTGACGCCGCCACCCGGCGGACGCTCCCAGCCGCGCTGCGCGCCGACCGCGTCGCTCTTGCTGTACTTCATGTTCTTGTCGAGCACCCCCCACTCGCGCATCGCATCGGTCAGGCGCGCCTTGTCCTCGGCGGTGACCGCAGTATCGAGTGCGCCGGCGTCGAGCGACTTGGCCAGCAGTTCGGAGACGTGCCCCTTCCAGTCGACCATCAGGTCGCGATAGGTCTGGGGCTTGCCGCCGAAGGCCTTGCGGTTGTGGATCAGGGCATTGTGGTTGATCTGCAGGAACGGCTCGAGCTCGACCCCGAACGCCTTGCAGTAATGCAGCAGGGTGCGGTGGTGGTAGGGGATGCGCCAGGGGCCGGGATTGAGGTAATTGCCCGGGGCGAACGTCACCTGCTGCGTCGAGCCGATCTCGGTGATCGTGTCGCCGCCACGCACGGTATAGTTGCGGCCGCCGGCGCGTCCCTGGTACTCGAGAATCTGGACCTTGTAGCCCGCCTTGCTCAGCTCGTAGGCGGCCAGCATTCCCGCAAGGCCCGCCCCCAGCACCAGCACGCTGGCGCCCGGCTTTGCCCCCGACAGCGCCGGGGGGCCAGTGAACTGGCTGTCCTTGGCATGACCCAGCACGGTCATCGCCTGGTACAGCGCGGCGGCACCTCCGGCCTTGCCGATCAGGGTCAGCAGCTGGCGGCGGGTGGGCGGGGTGAAAACCTCGGTCATGCAAGTTCCTTCGGGAGCAGGGCAAAAACGGTATGGGGCAGTGCGCCGGTATCTGTCGGGCAGGTTCCTGTCGGGCGGCCTGGCCGCAGCCTCAGTGGCCGCAGGTGTTGCACTCGGGCACGGGCGGGTCGGCGGTGACGATGCGGTCGATGTCGGCCACGGTCACGGGGTCGTGATAATCGTTGAAATGGCCGCGGACGTACGTGATCACCGCCGCGATCTGCGGCTTGGTCAGCACGCCGTTGAACCACGGCATCCCGCCGCGCCCCTTCATCACCACGATGATCGGATAGTCCTTGTTCGCCAGGTTCTTGTTGCCCGCGAGCGCCGGGATCATCGCGCCCGGCTCGCCGCCGCCCTTGGCATCGGCCATGTGGCAGGCCTGGCAGATCTGCTCGTAGACCTCCTGTCCTTCGGTCGAAACCTCGACGGTAGAACCACCTGGCCCGGGGCGATCCTGCGCGAAGCCGGGGGTCGCCAGCATGGCGGCACCGGCGAGCGACAGGGCTGCGGCGGCAAGGCCGGCGAGCCGGAACGGGTGAGAGGGCGAACGCGGTCTGGTCATGGCGATCTCATCATGCAGGCGGGAGGATGGGGGGATTTGGGACGAAGTCATGCGCGCCACCCCTCGCGCGCATCGCCCAGCGCAGTCGCGAGCGGTGCGAGGAACGCCTCGAACTTGCGCCACTGGTCGAGGCCGGAACGGTAGATCGGCTGGCGCACCTGCTCGGAGCTCACCGTGCGGACGGCGCGGTCGTTCTCGAAGAAGCGCAGGCAGGCCGCATCGAATGGCAGGCCGAGCGCGGCGAGCAGCGCGCGCACCTGCCCTTCGGTGTCCTCGACCAGATCTTCGTAGACGATGGTATGGACCGCGCCCGGCGCGGCGGCGTGGAAGTGCCTCACGATCGCGAGGTAGTGGCGGTAGTAGGCGCCAAGATCTCCGAGGTCGTAGGAGAACTCCTGCCCCTCGGCGAACAGCTGCTTGAACCCCGAGAAGCACGCCGCCATCGGGTTGCGGCGAACGTCGATGATGCGCGCCTGCGGCAGGATCATGCGGATCAGGCCGATATGGCGGAAATTGTTCGGCATCTTGTCGATGAAGCGCGCCCGGCCGAGTCGCCGATGGACGCGCGACAGGGCCAGGTATTCCTCGCCCCAGGCGCGCAACTGCGCCGCATCGGCACCGGCGATCCGGGCCGCGCCGCCTTCGCGCTCGATCCGGCCGACGAGGCTGCCGATATAGGGCAGCTCCATCGTCCCCTCGATCGCGGGATGGCTGGCCAGGATCTGCTCCACCAGGGTCGATCCCGAGCGCGGCAGGCCGACCACGAAGATCGGCGCGTCGTCCATCGCGCCCTGCCCGTCGCGCGACGCCAGCATCGGCGCGGTGTAGAGCGCGCCAATGGCCTCGGCCTCTGCGGCATAGTCGCGCCCCGCCCCGCCGAAGCGGGTGCGTGCCAATGCGGCCCCTTGCGCGTACCCGGCAAACGCGCCGGCGGCATCGCCGCGATCCTCGAGCCGGCGCCCGAGGGCATAGGCCATCCGCATGCGATCGTCGTCGGGCAGCGGTCCGCCGAGCAGGGCACGCAATTGCGCTTCGTCGGCCTGTGTCAGCGTACCGATCTTGAGATTGGCCAGCCCCCACCAGGCCTCTCCGGCACGCGGGGCCAGGATCGTCGCGCGGCGATAGGCGGCGATCGCGGTGTCGCGCAGCCCGGCCGTCCTCGCGGCATGGCCGTGGTTGACCGCGATCGCGGCATTGGCGGGATACTTCGCCGAAAGCTCGGCATTGATCGCCTCGGCCGCGCGATCGTCGCCCAGCAGTCCCAGGCAGGCGGCCTGGAGGTTGAGATAGGCCGGATTGGCCGGCTCCGCCGCAAGCAGCGGGGCCAGTTCGGCCAGCGCCTGCTCCGCCAGCCGCGCGGCGAACAGCGCATGGGCAAGGTCGAAGCGAATGCGCGTGGAGTTCGGCTCGAGCGTGAGTGCATGGCGCAACAGCGTCTCTGCCGCATGAACCGTGCGATGGGCGACATGGCACGCGGCCATCAGCCGCGCCGCCTCGGCATGATCGGGGTGCGCAAGGCAGAACCGCCGCAGGATCGGGTCGGCGGCATCGTGCCGGCCAAGCGTCACCAGTTCGGCCGCCCGCCCGAGATCGGGATCGTCGGCCTCGATCCGGGCGAGCGCTGCCAGCGCATGACGCTCGCGGTCGACCGCGCCGCTGGCGAAGGCCCGGTCGGCCATGGCGCGCCACGCCTCGGCGAGGTTGCCGTCGATCGCGACTGCGGCATCCAGCTGCTGGTCGCCCTCGGCGCCGCGGCCAAGCGCGCACAGCACCAGGCCCAGTTCGTAGCGCGTGCGTGCGGCGCGCGGATAGGCGCGGGCGAGGTCCAGCAGCATCGGCAGCGCCTGCCCGGCACGGCCCAGCCGCCGCAACGCCGAGGCGAGGATGAGCCGCGGGCGTGGATCGGCGGGATTGGCCGCCACCAGCTTGCGCGCGTCCCGCTCCGCACGGGCGGGGTTTGCAGCCAGGTCCCTGGCCGCCTGGTCGAGCATGTCGTTCATCGCATCAAGCATCGGGACGGGCCCGTTCCACCAAGCAGGATAAATGCCGTTGTTCCGGCCCGAGCCGGCCGGGCTGCCCGCGAACGCATGGTTCGCAGACAGCCCGACCGCTCATGGCCGTACCGCCCCGACCGTCAGAAGGTGTAGGTCGCGCGGGCGTAGTAGTAGCCTCCGTTGATGCCCCAGGGCGTGAAGGTAATCGGGCCGTTGTAGACGTTGCTGCCGTTGGCCGGGCGCCCGCCGATGTTGGGCACCAGCGGTGCCTTCTTGTCGAACAGGTTGTTCGCGCCGACGTCGAACCGCACCTTCTCGGTCAGCTTGTAGCCGACGTTGAGGTCGGTGATCGCCGCCGTGCCGGTGCGCAGGACGGTGTAGCCATCGGCCGAGGCATAACCGCTGCCCGAGTAGCTGGTCCGCTGGTGCGTCGTGCCGTAGATCGTCTCGCGCAGGTTGATCTGCAGCGAGCCCAACGTGAACAGTGCATTGGCGATGATCTTGACCCGCGGCGTGGCGGTGGTCAGGCCGTCGATCGAATTGGGATCGAGCAGCGTGGTCTGTGCGAAGGCCGGATTGACGACCTGCGCGGGCAGCGGGTTCACCTTGAGCAGCTTGGTCTGGTTGTAGTTGAAGCCCAGCGTCCAGTTGGCCTTGTTGCCGCCGCCGAAGTCGCTGGTGTAGTCGGCGGTCGCCTCGACGCCGCGGGTGCGCGTGTCCGCGCCGTTGGTGAAGATGTTGATGCCTGAATACGATGTCGCATCGGCCAGGCTCACGCCGCGTGCGATCAGCGCGTCGATCACCGCCTGCGACACCACGTCGGTGCCTTGGGTCCCGAAGATCGCGGCCGAGGGGACGATGCGGTTCTTGAGCTTGATCTGGTAGGCATCGGCCGTGATCTGCAGGCCGGGCGCCGGGTGCGCGACGAAGCCGGCCGAGTACGAGGTCGACTTTTCGGGCTTCAGGTTGCCGAAGCCGAGCAGGCGCGATGCGGCCGAGTTGGGCGGCAGCTGGCCGAAGGTCGTGCCGGGGCCGACGTTGACCGAGGAGTAGTACGATTCGGCGAGCGTCGGGGCGCGGAAGCCGTTGGAGATCGTGCCGCGCAACGCGAATGCCGGGCTGAAATCGTAGCGGACGGTGCCCTTGCCGTTCCACACCTTGCCGAAGTCGGAATAGTGTTCGTAGCGCCCGGCTAGGTCGGCATGCAGCCCCTCGACCGGATCGATCGCGAGGTCGATGTATGCCGCCCAGGCCTTGCGGTTGTAAGCGCCGGCATCGGTCGGGGCGAAGCCGGGATAGGACTGCGCACCGCCGCCGAAGTACGACGCGAATTCACCCGACTTGATCTTGTAGCCGTCCTTGCGCCACTGCCCGCCGAAGGCCAGCGTCGCCGGCTTGGCGAGGCCGAGGTCGAAGTCCTTGGTCACGCCCGCGTCGACGGCCCATTCGCTGTTGATCAGCGTGCCGTCGTAGAAGTCGCGCTGCAGGCCGATCGGCGCGGCGTTCTGCGACTGCTCCTGTGCATAGAGCGTAGGGTTGGCCGAATGCAGCGTATAGAGCGCGACGGCATCGCGGCCATACGTCACCGAGAGGTCCCAGTTCCAGCCCTCGGCATCGCCCTTGAGGCCGAACGTGCCCGAGAAATCCTCCTCGCGCAGGCTCTCCTGCGGGTTGAACCCGGCAGTCAGCGGATAGACCTTGAGGCCCGTGCTGGTCGTGCCCGATACGCGCGTGGCGCGGCGATAGTTCTCGAAGGCATAGGCCGCGCGGTTGCCGTAGCTGCCGAAGGCATAGGCCTGGACATTGTCGGTCAGGTCGTAGCCCGCGTTGACCATCACGTTGTAGAGGCTGTAGCGCGCGTCGCCGATGATGTTGTTGACGCGCGGGAAGTACGGATTGGCCTTCACGCCCGCCTGGTCGATCGGGTTGATGTCGGTGCGGACCGCGCAACCTTGCGTGAAATAGCGGCGATCGCACCCGCCCCGCTGGGTGTAGTTGTGAAACTTGTATTCGCCGGTCACGTTGACGAAGCCGCGATCTCCGAGCCCGAAGCCGAGGTTGAGCGCCGCCGAGGCGGTTTCGCCGTCACCGTCATAATATTGGCCGCCCGTCGCGGTGAGCATGCCGCCCGACGGCTGGTCCTTGAGGATGATGTTGACCACGCCGGCGATCGCGTCCGAGCCGTATTGCGCGGCGGCGCCGTCCTGCAGCACCTCGATCCGGCCGATGGCGTTGGTCGGCACGAAGCTGAGATCGGTCGCGGCCGAACCCGAATAGGGCGATCCGCCCAGCACCGCGAGGTTGGCGGTGAAATGGCGGCGCTTGCCGTTGATAAGGACCAGCGTGTCGTTGGGCGAGAGCCCGCGCAGCGCCGCGGTCAGCGTGAGGTTGGCGGTATCGCCGCCGAAAGCCTGGAAGTTGAGCGAGGGCAGGCTTTGCGCGAGGACCTGCGTCAGGTCCTGCTGGCCGACCGCCTGCATCGCCTGCGTGCCAACGACCTGGACCGGTGCGGCGCTGTCCGCGGCGCGCATGCCGGTGGTGCGCGTGCCGGTGACGATGATGTCGGTGGGCAAGGTATCGGCGTCAGGCGCGCTCGCGGCGGGTGCGCTCTGGGCCATGGCTTCGATCGGCAAGGCGGCCGATGCGAGAAGCGAGGCAATTGCAATCCGGGACAGTGGCGACATGATGAAGGACCCCCATGGAACGATCTGGCCTTCCCGCACCCTCCCCCTCGCGCGGTGGCCCCTCCCGGTCGTCTCGTCCCGGACAAGGCCTCCGCCCGCACCCGCTTCGTTAAGCGTCGCGCGCTGCAAGGCCGGCAGAGGACGCCATGGCGCGAGGATTGCCCATACGCTGATTGTCGTATGACGAACTGTTGCGACCGCCCTAGAGTGACGGCCTGTGCCGGGTCACCGGGCCGGGCACGCGTCTTCCTGCCTTGCCAAGGACTTGCCATGCGTTTTCTGATCGGCTCGCGGCCCGCCTCTTCCGCCCTCGCCCGCGCGGCGCGTACCGCGCTTTGCGTGTCCCTTGCCGCAACGCTGCTGCCTGCGGCCGCCGCACACGCGCAAGTGACCAAGATCCAGACCAATCCGCAGGCGCTCATCCTCGACGCGGCCGACGTGAAGGCCGGCACCGACATGATCTTCCTGTCTGGCCAGCTGGCCTCGCCGGTAGACACCGCCAAGACCTTCGCCGACGTGAAGTCAGTCGAGGACCTGGGCGACACGCGCACCCAGACGATCAGCGTGCTGACCAAGATCAAGGGCATCCTGGAAAGCCGCGGCTATACGATGGCGGACCTCATCAAGCTGACGCTGTTCGTCGCGGCCGATCCCAAGCTCGGGCACATGGACTTCGCCGGCGCCAACGAGGGCTTCAAGCAGTTCTTCAAGACCGCGGAAAACCCGACCACCGTCGCACGCTCGACGTTCCAGGTCGCCGCGCTCGCCGGGCCCTATTTCCTGATCGAGATCGAGGCCACCGCCGCCAAGAAGAAGTAGGCGGCCGAGACCCGCCCACGGGCCGCGGCGATCAGGGTGCGATGACCTTGATCGCCGTCGCGGCCGCAGCCGCACGGGTTTCCACGCCCAGCTTCTCGTATATCCGCTCGAGATGCTTCTGCACCGTGCGCGGACTGATGGTGAGGACCTGACTGATGTCGGGGTTCGACTTGCCGTAGCTGATCCACAGCAGAACCTCGGCCTCGCGCTCGGTCAGCCCCAGCCGGTTCTGGAGGCGCTGGGCATCGACCTGCGGGTTCAGTTCGTTGAGCCGGATCAGCACCTCGTTGTCGCGATACCGCGCGATCAGCACCAGTTCGAGCGCGCCGTCCGCCTGCTCGATCCGCAGGCTCGCGCCCGGTGCCTCGCGCGCCAGCAAGCGCTCGACGCTGGTGCGAAGCAGGTCGGGCAGCACGGCCTGGTCGCGGCCCCACCCGGGTGCGATCCGAACGATCGCCTGTTCGGCCAGCGGCGTGCACCACAGCAGAAAGCCCTTGGTGTCGGTCGCCATCATCAGCCGGCCGGTGGCATCGAGGCTGGCCGTGCTCGCCTGGACCGCGCGCGCATTCCCGAGATGGACGCGCACCCGGGCGAGCAGTTCGTGGACGTTCACGGGCTTGCGCACATAGTCAACACCGCCGACCTCGAACCCCTCGATGACGTGCTCGCTCTCGGTCAGGCCGGTCATGAAGATCACGGGCAAGTGGGCGGTATGGGGATTTTCCTTGATCCGCGCCGTGGTCTCGAACCCGTCCATGCCGGCCATGACCGCGTCCATCAGCACGATATCGGGCGCGACATGCTGCAGCAGTTCCAGCGCGATCGCCCCCGACGTCGCGACGAGCACCTGGATGCCCCCGGCTTCGAGAGTATCGGTCAGCAGCCGGAGCGCCTGGGGTTCGTCGTCGACGACCAGCGCGGTATCGCGCCGCGCCCCGCGTCCCGCCGCGGCCCTATCGTCGGCCATGCTCATAGCCCCTCGAGCCGCCGCGCGAGCGCGGGCATGTCGAAACGGTCGAGACAGCGATAAAGTGCGTCGATCAGCGGCCCGGCGTCGGGCGCGGCCTTGGCAAGGGCCTTGATCCCCGCCTCGACCGCCCGGACGTGGCCGGTGCGCACGCTTTCGCGCAGCGCATCGAGAGGCACCCGCGCGGCCTCGGGCATGGCAGCATCGGTCGTCGTCGCCTCGGGGGCCGGCGCGGTGCGCTTGTCGGTCACCTCGGTGGCCCGTGCCTCGCGCTGCCATTCGATCCCCAACTGGCGCCCGATCGCGTCGATCATTGCGCCGAGTTCCACCGGCTTGAGCAGGAAAAGGTCATGCGCGGGCTCGCCCGGCGGGCCGTGCTGCTCGTGCGCATTGGCCGAGAGCATGACGATGCGCAGCCCCGTGCCATGCGCGCGGCGCAAGGCGGCGGCAAGGTCCCAGCCGGATTCGCGCGCGAGCCGGATGTCGAGCAGCGCGAGGTCGAAATCCTGGGCCGCACACAGTGCGATCGCCGCTTCGCCATCGGGGACCGCTGCAACGTCGAAGCCGAGGTCGGTGAGCGCCTGGCGCAGGAATGCGAGTTGCCGGACATCGTCGTCGACCGCCAGGATCGAGCGGCGCGGCCCGGCATAGCCGATGATCCGCGCGGCGCGGGGCGCCACGCCGCCGTCGACGGATACGCGCGGCAACATCAGGCGCACGCGAAAGCAGCTTCCTTTACCGGGCGTGCTGTCGAGCGCGATATCGCCGCCGAGGATGTGCACCATCGCCTGCGTGATGGCGAGGCCGAGCCCGAAGCCGTTCGCACCGCCCCCGCCGCCGTCCACGCCGCGTTCGAACGGGCTGAATATTCGGTCCCGGTCGGCGGCCGCGATGCCGGGGCCGGTATCACGGACCTCGATCTGCGCCACTTCGCCGGTGCAGCGCACGCGGAGGGTGACGCTGCCTTCGCCGGTGTACTTGATGGCGTTGCCGACGAGGTTGATGAGCACCTGCCGCAGCCGCTTCTGGTCGGTGCGCACGAATTCGGGCACGCTGCCCTCGGTCACCAGGTCGAACGCCAGGCCCTTGGCCCGCGCATCGGGCGCGAACATCTCTGCGATCTGGTCGAGAAACGCCGGCAGGCGCACCACATCGCGCGCCACCCGGGTGACGCCGTTTTCGACCTGGGAGATGTCGAGCAGCCCCTCGACGAGATCGATCAGATGCTCGCAGCTGCGGCGGATGACGCGCGACGCCTCGACCGAGTCCACGCAGGAGCCATGCTCGATCAGCTGGGCGTAGCCGTATATCACGTTGAGGGGCGAGCGGATCTCGTGGCTGAGCGTCGCCAGGTATCGGCTCTTGGCGGCATTGGCCGCGACGGCCGCCGCCAATTCGCGCGATACGTCCATGTCGCCGGCACCAGGAGGAGGAGATGCGGTCGCGGAAGCATGAGCGCTGCCGGTCACCGGTTTCGTACCGCGCGGCAAGGACGCCATTCCTTGTCGAAATGGTCCGACCCCGAACGCCATGCGGATAGCCTGCACGGCGCTGCTGCCCAATCGACGCCAACTGCGGTTGGCGCCCCCATGCACCGACTCGTCATTGTCTTGTAAACGTCCCCGGCCGGGACGAACGATCGCCCCGACACAGAAAGTTTGCACTGCAACATTACCGCAATCAAGCCCAAGCCGCACATTGCGCCAAAGCGGAAGCAACCTGCGTCTTCCATGCCGCAGTGCAACTTGGAGGTACGCCATGCAAACCGCCCGGATGCTGCCCGCCGGGACAGGTCAGCACCCTCTTGCATTCGAATTCAACAAGCCTAGAAGGGGGCCACTGATTGCCTGACGGAGCGTGACATTGCCCCAGTATCTCAAGCGCGGCGCCACTGCCGAATCGAAAGCCGCGGCGAACCGGCAGGTTCGTGACTCGGTCGAGACGATCCTTGCCGACATCGAGGCCCGCGGCGATGCCGCCGTGCGCGAGCTGTCGATCCGTTTCGACGGCTGGGATCGCGAAAGCTATCGCCTGACCGACGCCGAAATCGCCGCCTGCATCGACACGCTGAGCCCGCAGGACGTGAAGGACATCGAGTTCGCCCAGACCCAGGTGCGCAACTTTGCCCGGATCCAGCGCGATTCGATGCGCGACGTCGAGGTGGAAACGCTGCCGGGCGTCGTGCTCGGCCATCGCAACATCCCGCTGAACGCGGCGGGTTGCTACGTGCCCGGCGGCAAGTACCCGCTGCTGGCCTCGGCGCACATGTCGGTCATCACCGCCAAGGTCGCCGGCGTGCCGCGCGTCGTCACCTGTGCCCCGCCGTTCCAGGGCAAGCCGGCTCCGGCGATCGTCGCGGCACAGGCGATGGCAGGCGCCGATGAAATCTACTGCCTCGGCGGTATCCAGGCCGTTGCCGCGATGGGCCTTGGCACCCAGTCGATCGCACCGGTCGACATCCTGGTCGGTCCGGGCAACGCCTTCGTCGCCGAAGCCAAGCGCCAGCTGTTCGGCCGCGTCGGCATCGACCTGTTCGCCGGGCCCACCGAAACGCTGGTCATCGCCGATGAAATCGGCTGTGACGCCGAAATCGCCGCGACCGACCTGCTTGGCCAGGCCGAGCATGGCCCCGACAGCCCAGCCGTGCTGCTGACTACTTCGGAAAAGCTGGCGCGCGAGACGATGCGCGAGATCGAGCGCCTGCTCGAAATCCTGCCGACCCGCGATGTCGCGCGCAAGGCGTGGGACGCCTTTGGCGAAGTGATCGTGGCCGAGGACGACGCCGAGATGGTCCGCATCGCCGACGAAATCGCGTCGGAGCACGTGCAGGTCATGACAGCCGACCCGGATTACTTCCTCAACGCGATGACCAATTACGGCGCGCTGTTCCTCGGCCGCCGCACCAACGTCTCGTTCGGTGACAAGGTCATCGGCACCAACCACACGCTGCCGACCAAGAAGGCCGCGCGCTACACCGGCGGCCTGTGGGTGGGCAAGTTCCTCAAGACCTGCACTTACCAGCGCGTCACCACCGACGAAGCATCGGCCCTGATCGGCGAATACTGCAGCCGCCTATGCGCGCTCGAAGGCTTTGCCGGCCACGGCGAGCAGGCCAACGTGCGCGTCCGCCGCTTTGGTGGCCGCGACGTGCCCTATGGCGGCGCCGCAGCGCCTTCGGACCTGACCCGCGTCGATGCCTGACGAAGGGCTGCCCCAGACGCCGAGCTTTGCGCTCCATGGCCGCCGCGCGGTGGTCACGGGCGCAGGGCGCGGCATCGGCCTTGCCGCCGCAGCGGCGCTTGCACAGGCGGGCGCCGCGGTGACGCTGGTGGCGCGATCGGGGGGAGAGATCGAGGCTGCCGCTGCCGCAATCCGTGCCCAGGGCGGGATGGCGGCAGCGGCCTGCCTCGACGTGACCGACATTGCAGCGGTGGCGGCCTTCTTCGACGGCCAGCCGGCGTTCGATGTGCTGGTCAACAATGCCGGCACCAATCGGCCCATGCCGATGACGCAGGTCAGCCCCGCCGACTACGACGCCGTGCTCGACCTCAACGTCAAGAGCGCGTTCTTCGTCGCCCAGGGTGCGGCGCGCGCGCTCATCCGCGATGGCAAGGCGGGGTCGCTGATCCACATGGGCTCGCAGATGGGCCATGTCGGCGGCCCCAACCGCTCGCTGTACTGCGCGTCGAAATGGGCGCTGGAGGGCATGAGCAAGGCCATGGCACTGGATCTGGCCAGCCGTGGCATCCGCTCGAACACGATTGCCCCCACCTTCATCGAAACGCCGATGACCAAGCCCTTCTTCGAAAACGCCGCGTTCAAGGCCAGCGTGCTCGACAAGATCAAGCTGGGCCGTATCGGCCGGGTCGAGGATCTGATGGGCGCGATCGTGTTCCTGGCATCCGACGCCTCGGCATTGATGACGGGGACGAGCATGGTGGTCGACGGGGGATGGACCGCAGAATGACCTTGAAGGAAGAACTGGCCTCTGGCGCGACGCTGGTCGGCACGTTCGTCAAGACCCCCTCGCCGATCGTGGTCGAGGTGCTGGGCCTGACCGATCTCGACTGCCTGTGCCTCGATGCGGAGCACGCGCCGTTCGATCGCATTGCCATCGACGGCTGCGTGGCCGCGGCCCGCGCGGCGGCGATGCCCGTGGTGGTGCGCATTCCGAGCACGGCGCCCGAACATATCCTCAACGCGCTCGACTGCGGCGCGACCGGGATCGTCGCGCCGCATATCCGCTCGGCTGCCGAGGCCGCGGCCTTTGCCCGCGCATGCCAGTATGGTGCCGGCGGGCGCGGCTATGCCGGCTCCTCGCGCGCTGCAGGGTACACCACCCGGCCGATGGCGGATCATCTGGCAGTGAGCGCGGCCCAGGTGGTCACCATCGCCCAGATCGAAGACCCCGAAGCGATCGAGGATATCGACGCGATTGCCGCGGTGCCGGGGATCGACGCGCTGTTCGTCGGGCGCGCGGACTTGACCGTGGCCTATGGCGCCGCCAGCCAGGATCATCCCCAGGTCGTGGCGGCGGTCGAGGCGGTCTGCGCGGCCGGCCGCCGGCACAACCGCCGCGTCGGCATGTTCCTGGCCCGGATCGAGGACGTGCCGCACTGGACCGCACGCGGCGCCAGCCTGTTCCTGCTGGCATCCGACCACGGCTTCCTGCTGCAAGGGGCGGCAGACCTGCTGCGGCGCGCGCGGCCTTGATCGCGCCCGCGCCCGAGTCCGCGCCCAAGCCCGCGCCAAGCATCGCAGACCTGGCGGACCAGCTCGCATCGGGCGCGCTCAGCGCACGAGCCTTGCTGGCCGCATGTCGCGATGCCGTGGCCGATCGCGATGGTGAGCTCCATGCGATGATCGCGCTCAACCCGGCCGCGCAGGCTGAAGCTGAGGCGGCCGACCGTGCCGCCGCGCGCGGGGAGCGCCTCGGCCCGCTTCACGGCATACCCGTCGTGGTCAAGGACAACATCGACGTGGCGGGCATGCCGACCACGTCGGGCTGCATTGGCCTGGCCCGCGCGATGCCGCTGCGCGACGCCGCGGTCATCACGCGGCTGCGCGCTGCGGGGGCGGTGCTGGTGGGCAAGACCAACCTCTCCGAACTGTCGTTCGAGATCCGCTCGCGCAGCTCGATCGGCGGAGACGTGCTGCATCCGGCAAATCGCGCGGTCACCCCGGGTGGATCGAGCGGCGGCACGGCGGTGGCGATCGTATCCGGCTTCGCCCTCGCAGGTCTTGGCACCGATACCGGCGGCTCGATCCGTATTCCCGCCGCCTATACCGGCTTGGTGGGCTTTCGCCCGGCACACGGCGCCTTGCCGATGGCGGGGATCGCGCCGCTGGCCCCGTCGACCGATACCGTCGGCCCGATCGCGCGCTCCGTCGCCGATCTGCGCGTGATGCTGGACGCCTTGGGCCTTCCGGTCGATGCGCGCGCGCACACCGGCCTGCGCGTGGGCATCCTGCGCCAGGCGTTCGGCAGCGATCCAGCCATAGCCGCGGCCTTGGCGCCGACGCTCGCCCGGCTTGCCGCGGGCGGTGTGCGCGTGGTCGATCCCGTCGCATTGCCTGACGATGTCCTGCCGCTAGCCGGCGACCACATCGTCGATGCCGAATTCGCCGAGGCGTTCGACGCCTACCTTGCGAGCAACTTTGCGCCCGGCACGGCGCCTGCGTCGCTCGCGGCACTGGTCGAAAGCGGCGCGCATCTGCCCGAATATGCGGCCCCGCTGCGTGCCCGCCTCGCGCGCAAGGGGCAATCGACCGCCGCGATCCTCGCCGATCACGAACGGCTGTCGGCGGCCATGACCGACCTCCTGGCCACGGCGAGCGTCGATGTCCTGCTGTTCCCGACCTCGCAGGTCGTCCCGCGATCGCTGGACAACCCCAAGGGCGGCTGGGCGCCCGAACTTGCCGCGCGCAGCGGCTGGCCCGCGATCAGCGTGCCCTCGGGCGCGAGCATCGACGGGTTGCCCGTGGGCATCGAACTGACCGGCCCGGCCGGTAGCGAAGCCATGCTGCTGGCAATGGCGCAGCACATCGAGGCGCTGTCGCGCTGAACCGCCGGCCCGTGCCGGGTCTGACGATCATCTGCACACATAAAAAAGACCGGGCCAGGACGCGATGTCCCGGCCCGGCAGATGGTGACGTGTGCAAGGGCAGCGCAGACCCGCGGCCACCCGATCGGGGAGGAGTTGCCCCCTCCCCTGCAGGTCATCAGAACTTCGTGCCGACGCGCACGCCATAGGTGCGCGGCGCGCCGTAGGACACCTGGATGCGCTGGCGGCGACCGATCACGCCCGACAGCAGCACCGCCTTGTTCGACAGGTTGTCGCCATAGGCCTCAACGAAGGTCTTGCCGTTGCTGTGCGTCCAGCGCAGCGAGGCATCGAACTTGTCGTAGGACTTCTGGAAGTCGAGCACGGTGTTGCGGTCGGTGGTGTAGTAGCTGCTCGAGTGCAGCCACGTGCCCAGCGGCGACAGCGTGCCGGCATCGCCCAGGTCGATGTCGTACGACACCGCCACGGTCGACTTGAACTTCGGCGACTGCGGGATGCGCCGGCCCGCAAGGTTGAGGAACACCGGATCGGTGCCATCGGACAACCCGTAGAAGTTGTTGCCGCTGACATAGGTGGTGTACTTGGCATCCATCAGCGCCAGCGTCGTGTCGATGTGCAGGCCCGTCACCGGGTTGAGGCGCAGCGCCACTTCGCCACCGTAGCTGCGCGCCTTGCCAGCCGAGCCGAAGTAGGAAACGAGCGGGGTGTAGATGTTGATCTGCAGGTTCGAGAACTTGTTGTAGAACGCCGAAGCCTCGATCTGACCCTTGCCGCCAAGGATGAGCGTCTTGATCCCGGCTTCGTAGGCCGAAACCTTCTGCGGAGCGTAGGACACGGGGATCAGCGGGTTGCCGCCGGTATCGTTGACGCCGCCCGAGGCAAAGCCGGTCGAGGCGGTGGCATAGACCATCGTCTCGCGGTTGGGCGTGAACTGCAGGCCTGCGCGCCAGGTCCAGCTGTCGAAGCTGGGCGAACCGCGCGTCACCACATACGGCGTGCGGAAGTCGTAGGTGTTCGGCGGCGCGTCGGCGTAGTCGGAGAAGACGAACGCCTTCTTTTCGTGGCTGTAGCGGATGCCGCCGATGACCTTGAGCGTGTCGGGCACCAGCGCGTAAGTAGCCTGGCCGAACAGGGCATAGGCATCGGTGGTGATGTCCGAATCCGCCTTGAAGCCGGTGGTGGTGGCGCCGGGCGCGGTAATCTTCTGCTGATAGGTCTCGAAGATCGAATCGTGCAGGTAATAGGCGCCGACCAGCCATTCGAGCGGGGTGCGCGAGTTGGAGGCCAGCTGCAGTTCCTGGCTGAACGCGTTGGAGCGCGTGTTCGGCTCCTGCACGCCCGAGCCATAGCCATAGGCTTCGAACACCTTGCTCGACTGGTCGTTGTCGGCGCTGCGGTGTGCGGTGAAGTGGGTGTAGCCGGTGATCGACTTCACGGTGGCGAAGCCCACGTCGTAGGCGATTTCGCCCGAGACGTAGTTCTGCGCGATGTGTTCGAACGGCTGGTAGTCCCAGTCGTTGGTCCATGCGCCGCCCGTGACCGGCACGCCGACATCGCGGCCCGCCACGTTCGGCCGGCCGTTGGGAACCGAGGGATTGACCGCAAGGCCGGCGCCATTGATCGACTGATAGCCGGTCGCCGGATTGATGAGCGTGCCCGCGACCTTGTAACCGTAGGAGCCGGCACCCGCATCGTCGCGGTGCCAGCTGCCGGCGCGCAGGGTCACCTGCAGGCGGCTGTCGGGCTTCCACTGCAGGACCACGCGCTGGGCGTTCTCGTTGAGGTCGTTCAGCACGACATCGGCGACGGTCGAGCGCACATAGCCGTCATGGCGCTGGAACACGCCCGAGACGCGCATGGCCAGGGTGTCCGACAGCGGCACGTTGACATAACCGTCGATGCGGGCCGAGTTGTAGTTGCCCTTGTCGAGGTTGATCCCGGCGGCATTGTCGCTCGTCGGGTTAGAATTCACGATGCTGACGTTGCCGCCGAAGGTGTTGCGGCCATAGAGCGTGCCCTGCGGGCCACGCAGCACTTCCACGCGGGCCACGTCGAACAGCGGAACGCTCTGCTGCTGCGTGCGGCTCTGATAGACGCCGTCGACGTAGAAGCCGATGACCGGGTCGGTTTGCGCCGACACCAGGCTGGTGCGCACGCCGCGGATGGCGGGGAACGAGTCGGAACCCTGCGAGCCCCAGGTGAAGCCCGGCGTTGCGAATTCGACGCGCGAAATGTTGTTGGCGTGCAGCTTATCGAGTGCGTCGCCGGTCAGCGCGGTGATCGCGATCGGCACGTCGCGCAGCTTTTCACTGCGGCGCTGCGCGGTGACGACGATGTCGCCCGGAATGGTGTCTTCGGCCGTCGCGCTCGCTTGCGGCTGGGTCGTCTGCGCAGCGGCCGGCAGGGCGGCGAGCGACAGGACCAGCGCGCTGAACGAGCATGCGGTCTTGAGATCGACGTTCATAAGCTCCCCTCGTCTTTATCGGAAGCCGATAGCTATCGGCGGGAACGCTTTGCGTCCACCAGTTTTTGCATTCGAAGTCATGGAATGAACAAGTCATTCCCGGCATCATGCGCGGCAGATTTCCCGGACAAACAAGGGATTTGCCGGATGGGCAGGAAACTTTCCGGCGTCGCACTTTCGGCTTTGCCTGAAATGCGCGGCAAAAATGTCACTGTTTTATAAAGCCGAATGCAGCGCCTTAATCGCCGAGTCGCGCGGAGGCACCCTCGATAAGCTGGCCCGAAAACAGCCGCTGTTCGGCAGGCGATGCGCGGTCCTCGATCCGCTCCATCAGCATGGCAACCGCAGCCGCGGTCATCCGCCCGACCGGCTGGCGGATCGTCGTGATGCGATAGCTTTCCCAGGTCGCCGGCCCCGAGCCATCGAACCCGACGATGGACATGGTGTCGGGCACGGCACGGTCGAGCGCGATGCGCGCCTCGTCCATCGCGCCGATCGCCATGAGATCGCTGGCACAAATGACCGCGTCGAGCTTGGGGGCAAGGCGCACCAGCTCGCCCAATCCCGCGCGACCACTGGCATAGCTGAAGTCACCGCGCACCATCGGCACATCCGCGAAGCCGCGCTCGGCCAGCATCGCCAGCGCCGCACCGCTGCGTTCTTCGCCGACATAGCTGTCCTTGGGGCCCGCGATGATGCCGTAATGCTTGTGGCCATTGGCGATCAGCCGATCCACCAGCATACGCTCCCCGCCGACGGAATCGCAGCGCACCGAGGCGGCGTTGGGCCCGCTGGCAAGGCGGTTGTACATCACCACCGGGATCTGGTGGTCGGCGAACTGCTCGAGCTGCTGCTCGGACAGACGCGCGGCGGAGATGACGCCGTCCACCGAGTGCCGCCAGATCTGGTCGATCACATCATCGACTTCGCTTTCGGCGCCGAGGCTGAACAGCAGGACGCGCACGTCGCGCGCGGTCAGGCTGGCACTGAGCCCTGCGAGCACTTCGGGGTAATAGAGATTGGTGAGGTTGGAGATCAGCACCGCCACCAGATTGGTACGCTTGGAAATCAGCGCCTGCGCCAGAGCGTTGGGGCGATAGCCGATCTCCTCTGCCACCTTGAGGATCAGTTCGCGCTTGGCCGGAGCGATCGAGGCATTGGGCGCAAAGCACCGCGAGACTGCAGATTGCGAGACGCCGGCGATTCGCGCCACATCGTACGATGTCGGCCTGCGACCGGACTGGGCAATGAACGAGGCGGCAGGCGCGCGGGTGGCAGGTCGTCTCGGCATGGTCCTTCGTGCCTCTTGCTTCAGGCCAACCGCCATAACCGCAAAGGTGCGAGGCCGATAGCACGTTTAGGCCAATGACTTTTGCATTCGGATGCATTATGCACCCTCGCAGATGCCCTGCATCGTCGTAGAAAATCGAGGAGAAGCACATGACCGCGCCGCTCGGGTTCGAATCCCGCACCCTCTATATCAAGCAGCCGGAACGGGATCAGATCGCCGACAGCAATGACGTGGCCGGTCTCGTCGCCAAGGTCCTGGCCGACGTCCGCGCCAATGGCGACGCCGCCGTCGCCCGCTATTCACGAGAATTCGACAAGGCCGATCTCGACCAGTTCGAAGTGTCGGCGCAGGATCGCGCCGCCGCCGTCGCCGAGCTGGACCCGCAGACGCGCGCCGATACCGAATTCGCGATCGAGAACGTCCGCCGGTTCGCGAAGGCCCAGCTCGACACCATCCTCCCGCTCGAGGTCGAGCCGCTGCCCGGCCTGCATCTCGGCCACCGCGTCATCCCGATCCAGCGCGTCGGCGCCTATGTCCCCGGCGGCCGATTCCCGCTGCTGTCCGCGCCGATCATGACCATCGTGCCGGGCAAGGTCGCCGGCTGCGACGAGGTCGTCGCCTGCCTTCCGCCCAACGCCCACCGCGCGATGATCGCCGGCTGCCACCTGTCGGGCGCGGACCGCATCTTCCGCATTGGCGGCGCCCAGGCGATCGCGGCGATGGCCTTCGGCACCGAAACCGTGCCCGGCGTCGACAAGATCATGGGCCCGGGCAATGCCTTCGTGAACGAAGCCAAGCGCCAGGTCTTCGGCCCGGTGGGGATCGATCAGCTCGCCGGCCCTTCGGAAATCTTCATCGTCGCCGATTCGACCGGCAACGCCGAACTGATCGCGACCGACCTTCTGGGCCAGGCCGAACACGACGTGCGCACGCGCGTCGGCCTCATCACCACCGACCGCGCGCTGGCCGAAGCGACGGTGCGTGAAGTCGCCCGCCAGCTCGAAACGCTCGCGACCGCCGCGGTCGCCAGCCAGAGCTGGCGCGATTACGGCGAAGTCGTGCTGTGCGAAGACGAAGCGGCGATGATCGCCTATTCCGATCATGTCGCGGCCGAGCACCTGCAGGTCCACACCGCCGACCCGATGGCGTTCTCGCACAAGCTGCGCAACTACGGCTCGCTGTTCATCGGCGAAAACGCCAGCGTGGTCTATTCGGACAAGAACGTCGGCACCAACCACACCCTGCCCACCATGGGCGCGGGCCGCTATACCGGTGGCCTCTGGGTCGGCTCCTACGTCAAGATCGCCACGCACCAGTGGCTGGACGACAGCGCCATCGCCCAGGTCGCGCCGCCGGCCATCCGCCAGAGCGGCAGCGAAGGCCTCGAAGGCCACCAGAAGGCCGCGGCGATCCGCTTCGAGCGCCTCAATCAGCCGGCCTGATCGTTTCGGTGCCGCCATTTACCCGGGCGGCGCCGGACACGAAAAAGGGGGCGTGACCGTCGCTGGTCACGCCCCCTTTTTCCGTCAGTCGCTGCGGTTCAGGCCGCGAACACCGGGCGCGCCGGGTTGTCGGTGCCGCGCGTGACGAAGACCACCGCGGGAACCGAGGCCGTGTTGCGGTACGACCGGTACAGGCCGACCGGCACGCTCAGCGTATCGCCAGCGCCCAGGAACAAAGATTCCTCGCCCCAGCGCACTTCGAGCGTACCGGACTGCACAAACAGGACCTCGACCTCGCTGCGCGCATGCGCGGGAATGAATGCACCGGTCTGCAGCGTCAGCTGGCGCAGGTTGAAGCCGTGCGGCCACCAACCTGCGATCGGCCCGGCGGCAAATCCGTCGTCCGTGGCGCGCGGACCGATGATCCCGGCCTCCTCGACCCCTTCGCCCGCCAGCGGCGAATCGGGATTGGCCACGGCCGTGCCGGCGCGCACGATGCACTCGAGCAGCTTTTCCAGCGGCGGGGTCACCAGTTCCTCGACATTGTCGGTGCCGATCGGCGCAGCCAGCTCGGTATCGCGCAGGGTATAATCGCCTGCGCTGGTGTCGATCAGCATGCCGTCCTTGGTCAGCTTGAGGCCATAGTCGGACGCCGCCTCGAACACCGCCGGCGCCCAGGTCACCTTGCCCGGATCGTCTTCGCCGAGCACGGTGTAGAGGAACCCGAGCCCCTGATCGACCTTCTCGAAACCGCGGAACATGCGCGTCGGCACCGACACGACGTCGCCCGGCGCGATGTCGAGCGTGCCGTCCTCGCGATTGGGGCCGAACAGCAGGCGCCAATGACCCGAATGCACGACGAACACCTCGGCGGTGTCGTGGCTGTGCTGCGAGTTGACGCAGCCGAACGGCTGGCGCGCAGCCCCGATGTTGAAGCCATGCTTCTCGGTGATGTGCACGAACTGGTCGGCGCTTTCCGACACGCCGGGGCCGATGATCGTGAAGTTTTCCTTCTCGGTCGATCCCGGCGTGCGGGTGTCGAGGAAGGCCGTTCGGCAAGGCACGAGATCGGCGTAGCGAACCAGCCGCTGCTCCATTTGCTCGCGAGTCCAATCTGTCACAACGTGCTCCAACCAGTATTGCATTCGGATGCAGGTCTGGTAGGCCAATGTCAGACGTTATGCAAGGCGGCCCGGTTTTACCCATATGCCGCACCCATACGAGAGGCTGTCGGAAGAGACGTGGGCGACCAAGGATTGCCGCTGTTGTTGCTGCCCGGTACGCTTTGCGATGCCAGCGTCTTTGCGCCCATGCTGCCGCCCGGCACCCCTGTCGTGCCCGGTGACCTGACTGGCTACGACGGCGTCGGCGCGGCCGCCGAGGCCATGCTCGATGCGGCACCGCCGCGGTTCATCGCAGTGGGATTTTCGCTGGGCGGCATCGTCGCGCTCGAGATGGCGTCGCGCGCGCCAGAGCGGATCGCCGGCATGGTCTTGATCGCGACAACGCCGCGCGCCGTACCGGTCGAGGACCATGCCGCACGGCGTGCGCAGTCGGCTGCCGGAATCGATGCGGCCAAGCTCGTCGGTGAAACCCTCTGGTCGCGCTACGTCCACGCCGATCGCCTGGCCGATACCGCGCTGCGCGATGCCGTGGTCGCCATGGCACGGGGCTGCCCTGCGGATACCGCGCAGCGGCAGACCGACCTGGCGCTGTCGCGGGTGGATCAGCGGCCGCTGCTGCCCGGCTACACCATGCCGGTCCTGGTCCTGTCGGGGGCGGACGACGTCGTCGCCCCGGCAGAGACACAGCAAGATCTCGTCGCCGGCCTGCCCAACGCACAGGCCGTCACCATCGCCAAGGCAGGCCATTTCGTCCTTATCGAAAAGCCGGAGGAATGCAGGCAAGCCCTGGCATCCTGGCTGTCGGACCTTCCGCAGGGCGCATCCAGCCCTATCAAGCAGACAACACACATCATTGGAGGAATCGTGACCGAAAGCAGCAACAAGGCGGCCAAGGCCGTCGAAGCCGGCAAACCCTCGCAAGGCGCGGACTCCGCCGTGCTGCAGGTCGAACGCCGCGACTTCACCCAGCTGGTTCCCGAAGACCGGCCGCGCGTCCAGTCAATGCGCGGCTTCGATCCGTGCTACACCGATATCGTCGACTACATCATCCGCTGCACGCACCGCATCTGGGACGAGCGCGACGTCGGCCTCATCTACACGCACTACACGCACAACTGCGTCGCCTACACCACGATGGGCACGATGTACGATCGCGAGACGCACATCCGCGACACGATCCAGCGTCTCGTCGAATTCCCCGATCGCCGCGGCATGGCGCAGCAGGTCATCTGGCGCGGCAACGACGTCGATGGCTTCTACACCAGCCACATGACGCACGGCCTCGGCCGCCACTCGCAGTTCGGCTCATGGGGCAAGCCCACCGGCCGCACGTTCTGCACGCGCACCGTGGCCGAGTGCATGATTCTCGAGAACAAGATCTACAAGGAGTGGATCGTTCGCGACAACATGGGGCCGCTGATCCAGATCGGTCTCGACCCCCACGTCTTCGCCGAAGGCATCGCCCGCAAGAAGGTGGAGAACGGCGAAAGCGTCTTCGATCTCGCAGAGAACCGGCGCCTGCTCGGCCAGTACCCGCCCGAAACCGAAGCCGATGTCTCGATCGCCCATAACGAGGGCGAGGCCGAGCTGCTGCGCTGGCTGCACCACATCTACAACAAGCGCATGTTCGGCCTGATCCGCGACATCTACGCGCCGACCTGCCAGTGGCACGGCCCGCTGATGCGTGAAATCAGTGGTCCTGCCGCCGTTCTGCAGCAGACGATGCGCCTTGTCGCGCTGCTCCCCGATTGCGCCTTCGTGCCGCAGCACATCTGCTCAGTCGAAAGCGAAGAGGGCGGGGTCAAGTATGCCGTGCGCTGGACGATGGACGGGCACCACCTCGGCTACGGCAGCCTCGGCGCCCCCACCGGCCACCCGCTCCATGTCATGGGCATCACGCACTTCCACGTCCGCGACGGCAAGGTCGTCGACGAATGGGCCGTCTACGACGAACTGGCCATGCTGGTTCAGCTCAAGATGGCCGCGCTCCAGGCGGCCTGACAACGCACCACGCACACCCCCTGCGCGCCGGCCCGGCACGCAGGGGCACCTTCCCGGCTCTCGACGGAAACAGCCCATGGCCAGCAGCGCGATCTCTCCCCCCGAAGCAGCGGTCATGCCCCTGCGGCTGCCGCGCCAGGTCGGTATCTTCGCGCTGCTGCTGGTCTGCGAATTCTTCTATGGCTGGGCATGGAACACGGTCGACGTGCTCCGCCCCTTCATCCGCGAGGCGCTCGGCCTTTCGCTGCTTCAGGCCGGTTCGGCCTACTCGGCGCAGGGTGCCGGTGCGCTGGTCGGCGCCATCGTGATTGGCCAGATGGCCGACCGCTTCGGCAGACGGCGCATGCTGGCCACTCTGGTCATCGGTTACGGGGTCATGCTCCTCGCAGGCGTGGTCGTCGGCAGCTATATCCAGCTGCTCGCACAGCGCTTCCTGCTCGGCTTTTTCGCCGGGGCGTCGTTCCCGGTGGTGGTCGGGATCTACGTCAACCTGTTCAGCCCCACCCTGCGCGGCCGGCTGGCGGGCATGCTCAATGCCACGTTTAGCCTGTCTATCGTGATGCTCGGCGTCGGGATGAGCATGGTATCGGGCGAACACTGGCGCCTGCTCCTCTGGATCGGCGGCATTCCGCCGCTGGCACTGGCATTCCTGACCTTCGCGCTCATCCCGGCCGGCTCGACCGTCGACCTCGTGCAACGGGCAACCACGCGCCTGCCGATCGGCGAATTGTTCGTACCGGGCCTGCGCCGGCAGACGCTGATGCTGGCGGCCATGACCGGCCTGAACTTCTTCGGCTACGCCGCCTTCAGCGGCTGGCTGACAACATATCTCACCGGCGATCGCGGGTTCACCCCCGCCATGGCAGGCGAGCTCGTCGCCTGGCAGTTCACCGGCAACATCGTTGGCGGCTTCCTGTGGGGCTGGACGGCAGACCGCTTCGGCCGCCGCTTCAACGCGATCGGCTTCGGCATCGCTTCGCTGGCCATCGTCGGCTATCTGCTGGCCCCGTCCGACCCCATGCTGCTCAAGGTACTGGGGCTGGCCTACGGCGGAGCGCTCTGTTCCAGCGTGATCTGGGGGCCATGGATGGCGGAGCTTTATCCCAGCCATCTCCAGTCCACTGCCGCCTCGATCTTCAACTGGGGCCGCATCATCAGCTTCTTCGCGCCGCTCATCACCGCGCAGATCGCCGGCAGCTTCGGCATGCGCACCGCCATGTTCACCGCCGCCATCGCCTTCACCAGCGCCGCCGTGCTGTGGCTCATACAGCGCGAAACGCTCGTCCGCTCGACGGAGTCCTGAAGGCGGGCGTTGTCGTGCATCTGCCAACAAGCAGGCCCACTGCGGCACGCCGTTTCGGCATGCCCGTACGACTAAACGGCCAGGCCGCCCAACGCCAATCGCTCCCCCCCCCGTCATGCCGAACTTGTTTCGGCATCCAGCGCTCCGCCATGTTCTGTGTGGGCGCGAGTGAGCGTCAGGTGCGGCAAAGCCATGGTGAGCAGGCGGCCAGCGCCGATACGATGGCGCGAGCGTCCCGCAGTGTACGGACCGCGCCGGTTGTCTTGGCCGTGAGCAAATCCGGTTCACGCAGAGGCGCGAAGGCGCAAAGGTGTCGCTGTGGTCCTGCACCGTCAGTGAGTGCGCACAGGACGAGGCCCTATCGCCCTTGCGGGCAAGCCCTGTTCTCTGCGCGCACTGCAGACGCACGAAGGCGCCCCGCGGGGCGTTACCCGAGAGGCTTGGGTA